>BNJU01005083.1_pt1 | contig 199614 bp, 226 predicted proteins | sample 8539281 | NCBI WGS metagenome assembly BNJU01 (sample SAMD00202456, study PRJDB9452) | human saliva metagenome | isolation source: human saliva | place: Japan | reverse complement strand
CCGCGACGGGCGGTCCTGTCCGGCTCCCTGCCGCCAGGGCGCCCCCGTCGACTCGGTACGCCCGGCTCGTGGTCCGCCTGCGCGGGCGCCCCAGGCTGCGCATCGCCGTGGACACCTCCGACGCGCCCCTGGCCGCCCTCGCCGCGGCCATGCCCGCCGCCGCCCCGACCTCATCAAGCCCAACGGCGGGGAGCTCGGCCAGCTGGCCGGTCTGCCGCCAGGCGCGCCATAGCCCTGGAGGACGGCGCCATGCGGGGCGAGTACGGGCCCGGTCGTCGAGGCCGCCCGCGTGCTCGTCGAGCGGGGGTCGCCACCGTCATGGCGACCCTGGGGGCCGCTCGGCGCCGTCCTGGTGACCGCCGAGGGCGCCTGGCACGCCGCCGCCCCGAAGATCCACGTCCTGTCCACCGTCGGCGCGGGGACTCCTCCGTCGCGGGCTACGTCTCGCCGACGTCCGCGGCGGGGACGCCACCGAGCGGCTGCGCACCGCCGTGGCCTACGGGTCGGCCGCCGCGGGGCTGCCCGGCACCGCCCTGCCCACGACCTCGGACCTGCCCGCGGGCTCCCCGTCGTCACCCAGCTCGCCTGAGCCGCACCGCCGGCCGCCATCCGGACCCACCACGCCCCGTCCTGACAGCAAGGAAACAGCATGCCCACCTCAGACTCGTCCACCTCGCCCCCAGGGCGCTCATCGTCCCCGACCTGGTCAGGCTCGACGTCCCCGTCGGACCCGACAAGAAGGACGTCATCGAGTACCTCGCCGACGTCGTCGCCTCCGCCGGCCGCGCCGACACCCCCGAGGGCCTGGCCGCCGACGCCCTCGCCCGGGAGGCCACCGCCCCACCGGCATCCCCGGGGCATCGCCATCCCGCACTGCCGCAGCCCCCACGTCCTGGCGCCCTCCCTCGGCTTCGCGCGCCTGGCCGGGGCGTCGACTTCAGGGCGGCCGACGGCGGAGCGCGAACCTCGTCTTCATGATCGCCGCCCCGCCGGCGCCGACGACTTCCACCTCAAGCTCCTGGCCAAGCTCGCCCGCGGCCTGATGAAGCCAGAGTTCACCGGGGCGCTGCGCTCGGCCGCCACGCCCGGGACGTGGCCCGCATCATCACCGAGCAGGTCCAGCCCGAGCTGCTCGAGGGAGGGCCGCGGCGCAGGCCGATGGGGCCGACAGCGCGCCCGGGAGGGCCGCGGACGCCAGCTCGAGGGGCCGGTGCGGGCGAGGCCCCGCCGCCGGGACCGGCTCGGGCGGCGCAGCCGGAGCGGCCGACGGGGCGGGCGCCTCATCGTCGGCGTGTCCTCCTGCCCCACCGGCATCGCCCACACCTTCATGGCGGCCGAGGCGCTGGAGCAGGCCGGCAAGGCCCGCGGCGTCGGGTCCACATCGAGGGTCAGGGGTCGGGCAGATCGACTGGCTCGACCCCGACCTCATCAGGCGGGCCGACGCCGTCGTCTTCGCCCACGACCTGCCCGTCAAGGACCGCGACCGCTTCGCCGGCAAGCCCGTCGTCGACGTCGGCGTCAGGCCGCCGTCAACGACGCCGGCTCCCTGCTGGACCGGGCCCTGGCCGCCGTCGACGACCCCTCCGCCCCGACGGTCCCGGCCGGCTCGGGCGACTCCTCGAGTCCGGCGCCGCGGAGGAGAAGGGAGCACTGGGCGCGCCGCTCCAGCGCTCGGTCATGACCGGCGTGTCCTACATGATCCCCTTCGTGGCGGCCGGCGGCCTGCTCATCGCCCTGGGCTTCCCTCTTCGGCGGGTACGACATCACCAAGACCGCCCAGAACATCGTGCTGGGCGATCGCGACAACGGGATCCTGGCGACCAGCCTGTGGAACCTGCCGGACCTGACCACGTAAGACCTACGCCGCCGAGCACGCCCTGCCCGGCTCCCCCGCTCGCGGCCTACATCGGCGCGGTCCTCTACCTGCTGGGCAGCGCGGGCATGAGTCTGCTCGTCCCGGCGCTGGCCGCTACACCGCCTCGGCCTGGCGGGCGCCCCGGCATCGCCCCCGGCTTCATCATGGGGCTGGCGGCCGTGGCCACCGGCTCAGGGCTTCATCGGCGGCCTGCTCGGCGGCGTCCTCGCCGGCTGCTCGCGGCCTGGCTCGCCGGGCTGAATGCGCCGCGCTGGCTGCGCAGCCTCATGCCGGTGGTCATCATCCCGCTGCTCACCACCCTCGTGGTCGGCTCGGTCATGTACATGCTGCTGGGCAGGCCGCTGGCCTCCTTCATGACCTGGCTCACTGAGTCCCTGACCGCCACTGGCCAATAACGGCGCCGGGTGTGCTCCTGGGCGTCATCGTCGGCCTCATGATGTGCTTCGACCTGGGCGGCCCGGTCAACAAGGCCGCCTACCTCTTCGGCACCGCCGGCCTGGACGCAGGGGACGCCGCCTCCCTACGAGATCATGGCGGCCGTCATGGCCGCGGGCATGGTCCGCCGCTCGCCCTGGCTCTGGCCACCACCATCCGCCCGAACCTGCTTCACGGGACGCCGAGCAGGGACAACGGGCGGGCCGCCTGGCTGCTGGGCGCCTCGTTCATCTCCGAGGGCGCCATCCCTTCGCCGCAGCCGACCCGCTGCGCATCATCCCGCCGTGCATGGCGGGCGGCGCGGTGACCGGGGCGATGTCGATGGCGCTGCACGCGGCCCTCGCGCGCGCCCCACGGCGGCGTCTTCGTGTTCTTCGCCGTGGACAACTTCGCGTGGTTTGTGGCCTCGATCCTCGTGGGCGCGGTGATCTCCTGCGCCGGGATCGTCGTCCTCAAGCAGATGGCCGCCACCAAGAGGCCGTTGAGGAGGAGCGCTGCGAGGCCGCTCCCGCCGCGGCCTGAGCAGCGGCGGGGTGGTCCTGCCCTGTCCCGGACCGCCTGGGCAGGGGCGGGTGCGGCTCCCGGTCAGTCCCGGACCGCCTGAGACGGGGCAGGGCGGACCCACGCCCGGACTCCGTCGCCCGGCCCGCAGATCGTCACATGACCCGCGAGCACGTCTGCCAGAGGTACGTGCTCGCGGGTCAAGTGTTTGATCTCGCGAGTCAAGTGACGTGCTCGACGGTTACCCGGCGATCTCGCGCAAGAGAGCGGGCGGGCGCGGGCGGGCGCAGGGCGCGCCTCGGCCATGGGCGCCGGTGGGAGCATTCCGCCGCCCGGTGTCGGGTTGGCGGCTACAAAGGTGGCCGGCGCATGCTGACGTCCCGCCTCGGGTCGTCTGCTCGAAGAATGGCGGAATGACGCCATTCTCCGAGATGCGTGGACCCGCCGGACGCCCCTAAAAAGTATGCGCCGGCCACCTTTTCCGCCGCTGAACCCGCACAATCAACGGCGACACTGCCCGTCGGCGAGGGGGCGCCGGCGTAGGCGTGGCGTTTTCAGATCTGACTTCTCGTTGGAATGACGCCAGAATATCGAGGTGATTGCGATGCTGGCGGATGATCCGGTCGGGTCGCTTGGCGTGGCCCCGCCGCCCGCCCCGCCCGCCCGGCCGCGCTTCCGGCCCGCGCTGTGGGACAATGCCGCAGTGAGTTCCGGTGACACCGCTCAGACCGCCATCGGCCCTCCGCACCCTACTGAGCTCAGGCCGCCCGTCGGCGAGGAGTGCGGCGTCTTCGGCGTGTGGGCGCCCGGCGAGGAGGTCTCCCGTCTGACCTACTTCGGCCTGCACGCCCTCCAGCACCGCGGCCAGGAGGCCGCCGGCATCGCGCCACCGACGGCTCCAACATCCTGGTCTACGAGGACCTCGGCCTGGTCTCCCAGGTCTTCGACGACCCGCTCCTGTCCAACCTGACCGGGCACTCGCCGTCGGGCACGTCCGCTACGCCACCACGGGGCCACCACCTGGGAGAACTCCCAGCCGATGCTCGGCCCCGTCGCCGGCTCCACCCTGGCCCTGGCCCACAACGGCAACCCTCACCAACACCCGCGAGCTCATGGCGGCCGTGCACTCGCCTCCGGCGAGGACCTCGACCGCGAGCTCGGCCGCGGCTCGTCGACGGACACCGCCGTCATCGCCGCCCTCATGAACCTCGTCTCCGAGCGCGGCGGCCTCACTGGGGTCCGACGACGTGCGCCGGCAGCCCGCCGCCCCGGCCGATCGCGCGCCCGGCCCGCCGCGCCTCGCTCGCCGTCGCCGCCACGGGCCCACCGGGTCCTGCCCCATGCTGCGCGGCGCCTTCTCCCTGGTGTTCATGGACGAGCGCACCCTCTACGCCGCCCGCGACCCGCACGGCGTGCGCCCCTGGTCCTGGGGCGCCTGGAGCGCGGGTGGGTCGTCGCCTCGAGACCGCCGCCCTCGACATCGTCGGCGCCGCCTACGTGCGGGAGATCGAGCCAGCGAGCTCCTGAGATCGACGCCGACGGCCTGCGCTCCACCCGCTTCGCCCGCCAGCCCGCTCGGGCCGCTGCGTCTTCGAGTACGTCTACCTGGCCCGCCCCGGACACCAAGATCGCCGGACGGTCCGTCATCGCCGCGCGCAACGCCATGGGGCGCGGCCCTGGCCCGCGAGCACCCCGTCGAGGCCGACCTGGTCATCGCCACCCCGAGTCCGGCACGCCCGCCGCCATCGGCTACGCCCAGGCCTCCGGGCATCCCCTACGGCAGGGCCTGGTCAGAACGCCCATGTGGGCCGCACCTTCATCCAGCCCACCCAGACGCTGCGTCAGCTCGGCATCCGGCTCAAGCTCAACCCCGTGCGCGAGGTCATTGAGGGCAGGAGGCTCGTCGTCGTCGACGACTCCATCGTGCGCGGCAACACCCAGCGGGCCCTGGTGCGCATGCTGCGCGAGGCCGGGCGCCGCCGAGGTCCACGTGCGCATCTCCTCCCCGCCGGTGCTGTGGCCCTGCTTCTACGGCATCGACTTCGCCACCCGCGCCGAGCTGATCGCCACCGGCATGAGTGTGGAGGAGATCCGCCGGTCCATCGGCGCGGACTCCCTGGGCTACCTGTCCGTGGACGGCATGGTCGAGGCCTGCGGTCAGCCGCGCGGCGAGCTGTGCACCGCCTGCTTCACCGGCGACTACCCCATCGCCCCGCCGGCGGGAGCCGTCTGCAGGACGCCGCGCCGTCACGCGGGTGCCCGCCTGCCCGCACCGCCGCCGGCGTCATCGCCCGTGCCCGACTGACGGCGCCGCCATGCGCCCGCCCTCGTCACCCGGGCCCGACCTCGGACCGGCAGCCCCCTGCCGCCCCCGTTCGCGCGAAGGGCAGCCCTGACCCCTGACGCCCGACGCGCCGAATCTGCAGCCGCCCCCGCCGCAACTCGAGTCCTCTGCCGCGCGCACGCCGATGCGATCACGCCACGCCGCCGTGAGTCCGCCGCTGCCGGCGCTCGATCACCCGCCCGGACCGCGGGCGGGATCACCTACGCGACGCGGGCGTCGACACTCGCCGGTGACCGCGCCGTCGAGCTCGCTGAGGACTCCGTGCGCCGCCACCCATGACCCCGGCCGTCGTCGGCGGCGTCGGGCGGCTTCGCCGGGCTGGTCGATGTCTCCGCCCTGCGCGACTACCGCCGTCCCCCTGCTGGCCGCCTCCACCGACGGGCGTGGGCACCAAGGTCGTCATCGCCCGAGCCCTGGACGTCCACGACACCATCGGCCAGGACCTGGTCGGGCATGGTCGTCGACGACGTCGTCGTCGTCGGCGCCCGGCCCTGCTCGCGACCGACTACATCGCCTGCGGGCCGCGTCGTGCCCGAGCGGATCGCCGACGTCGTGCGCGGCGTGGCCACCGCCTGCGCCGCCGTCGGCACGCCCGCTGCTGGGCGGGGAGACCGCCGAGCACCCCGGCCCTCATGCGGCGCGGACGAGTACGACGTCGCCGGCGCCGCCACCGGGGTCGTCGAGGCCGACCGCGGCTCGGCGCCGAGCGCGTGCGCCCCGGCGACGTCCTGGTCGCCCTGGCCTCCCTCGGGCCTGCACTCCAACGGCTACTCCCTGGTGCGCCGCGTCGTCGACGCTGCGCCGGGTGGACCTGGAGCGCAGGTGCCCGGAGCTCGGCCGCGACCCTGGGCGAGAGCTGCTCGAGCCCGACGCGCCTCGTACGCCAAGGCGTGCTTGGCCTCGATCGACGCCCTCGAGCCCCGCCGGCGCCGACCCGCCGACCTGCGCCTGCGCCCTGTCCCACGTCACCGGCGGCGGGCTGGCGGCCAACCTCGCCCAGCGTCCTGCTCGCCGGGCTCATCGCCGACGTCGACCGCTCCGGCTGGGTCGTCCCGCCGGTCTTCGACCTCGTGCGCCGCTCTGGGCCCCGTGCCGTGGGAGGACCTGGAGGGCGCGCTCAACCTGGGGGTCGGGCATGGTCGCCGTGGTCGCCCCGGAGGCGGCCGACGACGCGGTGCGCCTGGCCCGCCGGGCCGCGCGCGCCCGCCCGGGCGCTGGGGACCGTCCACGAGGGCCGGGGACTACGCGCCGCGCGGGCAGGGTCGTGGCCGGGACCAGAGGCGTCGACGGCGGGGCCGTCGACGTCTTCGGGAGCTACCGCACGCGCGGTGAGGGCGGAAAAGCGCAGACGCGCTCTCGACGCGCCCGGAACCGACGACGTCGTTGTCGGCCGGACGCGCCGGCTGAGTCGTTGGAGACCCGCTCGCCCGACCCTCAGGCCGGACCAGGATCGAGGCCGATCCTTCGACGACCCGGCTCCATCCGGGGGACGTCCGAGTCTCAGTCATCGTCGTCGTCGACGTTGTAGCCAGCGGCCAGCTCCTCGTACTCATCGCGCGGATCGGCGCCGGAGGACGCTGACTAGCTCGCGCTCGGCGCCGCGTAGTCGGTCTCCGGGCTGAAGATGCCAGGCTTGCGGGCGACCGTGGTCGCCTAGCTGCTGACGGCCGCGCCCCACAGGCTCGACCCTCAACTGTCTCTGGCGCTGGGCGCCTCGACTTGGGCAAATGTGTCGGGTCTGAGCCTACCATCGCTCGTGCCCGAACACCATTCGGCGTTCGGTCGAAGCTCAGTGGTTCCTCCGCGCCCTCCGCGTTCAGGCGGCCCGGCGCGGATCCGCCAGCTCCGGGGCATCACCGGGCGCAGCGCGCGCACCGGCTGTGCGGTGCGGCCTCGAAAGCACTGCCTCGGCCCCGCAGGCGGCCGGGCGGCTCAGCCCCGGCAGGCGCGCCACCCAGCCTGCTCAGCCCGCAGCGGCCGATGAGGACTCGAGCAGGGCGGCGCCGGCCTGCTCCGCCGGCGACGGCCACGACCCTGAGTCGACTCCGCATCCCCGTCCTGGGCGCGCTCGATGTGGTCGCGGGCGCGCTCGCGCAGCGGCTCCCGCCCGGGCGCGCAGCGAAGTCGACGGTCTCGTGGGCCTGACGCTCAGCTCCTCCCGGCGGCGCGGGCGCAGGCCCTGCAGGGGCGACGCGCTCGGCGAGCGCATCGACGTCGGCGGCGAGCTCGCGGCGCTGGCGCATAGCGCTCCTCGATCTGCTCCGGGGTGAGACGGGCGTCGGGGAGGCAGGGGTGATCATGAGCGCACCGCCTTGACGAGGGCGGCGACGCTCAGCCCGCCAGGGCCATGGCGGCGCCGGTGACAACGGCGAGGAGCGCGGGTCGCCGTCGCGGGCGTCGTCCAACAGCCGGGCCAGCCGCTGGGCGGGGCCGGGCTCCTCGGAGCCCGGGCGCAGGCCCGCGATGACGGACTTGACGCTCCGGCGGCGTCGGCGGCCGCGTCGCGGGCGGCGGCGGCCCGATCGACCGCGCTCGGGCCGAGTCCGCTGTCCCGGTCGGCCGCGTCGCGAGGCGGCGGTCTGTCCAGTCCGGCCGCGATGCGGGCCGCGGTCCTGGTCCAGGCGGCCGTGGGTGCGGGCGGTGTCCCTGGCCTGCGTCTTGAGGCGCCTCGAGGGGCCAGGCGGGTGCCGAGACCTCCATGTCGACGGCCAGGCGCTCGCGGCGGGCGATCGAGCCGCCCTCCATCTCCTCGATGGTGGGCGCCGGGGCAGGGCTGGCCCGCGCTCGCGGGGAGTGGTGCTCACTTCTGGTTCCCCATGCCAGTCCGGAGGCCAGGGGCCTCCTTGGCGATTCGACGTTCTGCTTGAGGCCCCTCCCTGCGGGCTGGGGGTGTCCGCGAGCCCGGCGTCGATCTTCTTCTGCCCACGACGGCGAGGACCGCCACGATAATGAGCAGGACGACGGCGACAGTAGGTATCCGGCCCACAGCGGCAGCGACCTCGCCGGTCCGCGGCGGCCGCGTGCGGGAGCATGGCGAAGGCGTACAGGGGCCAGGACCCCGGCGGCGCCAGCGGCCGATTCCCAGCGCCAGTTTGACGGGCCATTCGTTTGCCTTCTGGCCTGGCCAGGTCGATCTCGCCTCGATCAGACCGGTGATGTTCGGAGATCCGGGGACAGAGCTCGCCGAGGGTCGAGCTGCGCGGCCCTGGCGCTGGAACCGCGCGGTGCCAGGGACGGGACCGGGCGGGGCGAGGGGAGGCGGGGCGGGTTGCTGGTCATGCGAGCTCGACCTTCCGAGACGATGCGTCGGGGTGCTCCGCGGAAGGGCCTCGCGGTGCGACACCGGGACCAGAGTCTCACACGAATGCCATTGTGGTGAACCTGATACCGGTCTGCGTCCCGGTGCCCGCGGGCGGCGCAGGCGAGCGGAACCGGTCGGCTGCCGCCACGTGCTCGAAGAACACGAGCCGCCGCTGGGACGCAGCACGCGCAGGATCTCGGCCAGTGCGCCGTCGGTCTCGGCTCTTTGCGCGCCGTGGAGCGCAGCGCGGATAACGCCTGAACGGCAAGTCGGACGCTGCGCGACGGGACGGTGCACACCCATGCCCCTGAGGTTTCTTCTCATCACGGCCGGGGAGCCGCGGCGACACTCGAGCCCTTCGTCGCGCTGCCCACGCCCTGAAGAAGGTCGGCCGCGAGGCCGTCGTCGCGGCTCCGGCCAGGTATCGCCGGCTGGCCGCCCGTACGGGGTCCGCTTCCACCCGCTCGACGACACCTCCCTGGATCTCCAGGACCAGCTGGTCGGACGATCGGCCTTCGCCGCGCTGCGCGCGATGCCGCGCTCGCGAAGAGGGCCTTCAGGCGCTACCTCGACGACGTCGCCGCACTGGCCGCCGTGAGCGTCGACATCGACATGGTGGTGTACCACCCCAAGGCCCTCGCCGCTCCCATGGTCGCCAAATACCTGTGCATCCCCTCGGTCGCCGTTCAGCTCATCCCCTCTGCTACCCGACCCGGGCCTTCGCGCCCTCTTCACCTCCCCGGTGCCCAGGCTCTTCAACCGGGCGACGTGGTCGATGCTGGACTGGATCGAGGGGCCGTGGCGCACCGACCTCATCCGCATCTGGAAGAAACGTCTCAATATGCCCGGCCAGCCGCCGCGGCTGTCCGACCACATCCGCAAGCACGGGACGCTCAGCGCCTGGGCCCCACCCTGCTGCCGGGCGCCGTCGGACTGGCCGCCCCGGCCCGGCCGCTCGGCTTCTGGCGCCTGCCGCCCACCGACTGGAGCCCGCCGACGTCCCTGACCGACTTCCTGGCGGCGGGCGAGCCCCCGGTGTACGTCGGTTTCGGCAGCATGGTCGGGCGGAACCCGGCGGCCCTGGGCGACATGGTCGCAAAGGGCCTGCGACGAGCCGGTCGCCGGGGCGTGGTCGTCACGGGCGCCGGCGGGATCGAGATCGCCCCTCCGACGACATCTGCGTCATCGAAGAGGCGCCGCACTGGTGGCTCATGCCCCGCACGGCCGCGGCCGTCCACCACGGCGGAGTGGGGACCACGACCTCCGCCCTGCTCGCGGGCGTTCCTCAGGTCTTCAGACCCTTCATCGGGCGATCAGCGCTGGGCCGATCGCGCCCGCGCTCTGGGGGCCGCCGTCCTTCTCGAGGGTCAGGGGCCCGACGCCTTCGCCGCGGCGATCGAACGGGCCATCGCGGACTGCACCGACACGGCCCGGGCGCTGGCGCCGCGGGTCGCCGAGGATGACGGACTGCCCGAGACGGTGGAAAGGCTGCTGCGGCGATCCGCTGATTGAATGCGCTTAAGTGCGGCGCACCCCGCTTTCAGCGCCCCGACGACGAGAACTCGAGGTCAGATCCTCGTTCTCAAGACCGGCCTGCTCCGGGCGGCCGGGACGCGGGTCCAGCCGCCCCGCGGGCGCGCCCGGCCGGGTCCGGCCGCGCACAGGCGGCACGTAGGCTGGGGCGGGTGAGCAGGGCGCGTGAGACGACCAGGGGTCCGCCGCGCACCGAGCCGCCCCGGCGCGGTGCCGCCGGGCGCGACCGGGGCGGGACCCGCGTCCGCGCTGCGCACGGCTGGCGTCGAGAGCCGACGTCCACCACGGCCCTGTCCGACGCCGAACTCGCCTCCCTCCTGGCCGCGCGCCCCGATCTCATCTCCCCGCCCTCGCCCTCCCTGACGAGCCTGGCGGCGCGCGCCGGGGCGCGCCCCAGCGTCGAACGGGCGCTGGCGGACTCGACGCCCCCGCCCTCGACGCCGCCCGGGCGGTCCTGGTCACGGGCTCCCAAGATCCGGCGGCGCTCGCGGCCGCGCTCGGAGGTGACGAGGGGCGGCGTGGACGAGGAGGCGGTGGCGGCCGGCCTGGAGCAGTTGACGCGCCTGTGCCTGCTCACGGCCGCCGGGCCGGTCACCGGCCTGGTCGAGGCCCCTGCGCCCCGCGCCCGCCGCCGCATCCGCAACCGGCGCCGCCGGGGCGGCGCTGCCCGCGCCCAGCCGCGCCCCGGACCCGGCCGAGCTCGACGTCCAGGACGCGGCCGCCGTCGCCGACCAGTGCGCCCGCGCCGCCGAGGAGCTGGTGCGCCTGACCTCCGCCCTGCTGGCCGAGTGGGGCCGCGAGGGCGCCCCGATCCTGCGCTCGGGCGGCGTGGGGGCCCGGGCCCTGGCCCGCACGGCGCAGGCCCTCGACCTCGCGCCCGCGCGACCGCGACCCTCATCGAGCTGACCGCCTCCGCCGGGCTGCTCGGCCTGGACGCCGAGGGGGAGGCCTGGGTGCCGGCCCGCCCGCCGTCGACTGGGCGCGGGCGGAGCTGCCCGAGCGCTGGGCCCGGCTGGCCGCCGCGTGGCGGGCAGCGCCCGCACGCCCTGGCTGGTCGGCACCCGCTCCGACGACGGCTCCCTGCGCCCGGTGCTCGGCGACGACGTCGAGGCGCCGTGGGCGCGCAGGCTGCGCCGTCGGATCCTGATGCTGCTCAGGCCCTGCCGGAGGGCGCCGCGGCCACCCCGACGTGGGTTCGCGCCGCCCTCACCCACGCCCGGCCCGGCGCCCGTCCCCGCCGGGCGCGGTGACGGCGGTCCCTGGCGGAGGCCGAGCTGCTCGGCGCGACCGGCGGCGGCTCCCTCACGCGCCCCGGGCGGTGCTGGCCCGCTCCTCGCGCTCGCTCCCGACGAGGCCGCCCGCCCGGACGCAGGCCGACGCCGCTCTGCTGGAGGGCCCTCGAGGCGGCGCTGGCGCGGGACCCGCCGACGCCGGTGGAGACGCTCTCGTCCAGTCCGACCTCACGGCGGTCGTCCCGGGGCGCCCGCCCCCGTCCTGGCCGAGCTCCTCGAGCGCGCCCGGCGCCGTCGAGTCGCGCGGCGGGGCCCTCACGGTGCGCTTCACCGCGGAGTCGGTGCGCGGCGCCCTGGACGCGGGTCTGTCGGCGGACGAGCTGGTGGAGGCCCTGGAGCGCTTCACGCCCGGGCCGCTGCCGAGCGCCCTGACGGTCCTCATCGACGACGTCGCCCGCCGCCACGGGGCCGTGCGGGTCCGCGGGGTCTCCAGCCTCCTGCGCGCGCCCGACCCGGCGGTGGCCGCGGGCCTGATCGCGGACGCGCGCCTGCAGGGACCTGGAGCTGGCGGAGGCGGCGCCCGGGGTGCTCGCCTCGACGGCGCCGCCGGGGCGGGTTCTGCGCGAGCTGCGCGAGGCGGGGCTCGCCCCCGTCCTGGAGGACGCCGGCGGCCGCCTGCTGCTCGCACCGGGCGCCGCCGACGGCGTCCGCCGGGCGCGCCCCGGAGAGCCACCGGCCCGGGACGGGCGGCCCGGTCCGACGCCGCAGGCCCACGGCGGCGACCTGGCGGGCTCACGTGGGGACGGATGCGCGCGGGTGAGCGGGAGCGCGCCGGGGCCCCGGCGGCGACCGACCCGGTCCACGTCCTGGCCCCTGCTGCGTCAGGCCCTGCCGCCCGCACCCGGCTCCGGCTGCGCCTGGCCGCCGGCGACGGGGACGTCCAGGAGCGCACGGTCCGGGTGCTCGCGGTGGAGAGCGGCCGGGCGCCTGGCCGACCTCGACCGCGAGACCGAGCTGACGGCCGCCCTCCACCGGATCGTGTCGGTCGAGCCCGACCCCGCCGCGCCGTCCGCCCGGTGGCGGTCCGCACTCGGGGCGGGGTCAGACTATGCGGCGGGTCACCGCGCCGTCCGCCCGGTGAAGCGGTCCACAGTCGAGGCGATCCCGAACAGGTCGGCCACCCGGTCGAGCACCGGGACCGGCAGGCGTCCCTGAGGAGCAGCACGGCATTGGCGAAGCGCGGCAGCACGCGCCGCTGGTCCCCGCGCTAGCGGTCGAGCCCGGGCAGGCGCCGGGGCCAGGCGCAGCCAGGCGGCCATCGCCGTCGCCCACCGCGCCTCGCCGACGCCCGGCGGCGCCTGGAGGGGCATGAGGCGCTGGACGGCGATCGTCTGGGACTGGGTGTACTGACGATCCCTCGTGGCGGCGGCGAGCCCGGAGGCGCCCATCCCGCCCATGGGGGCGGCCGTCGAACCCCACGCCGCGGCGTAGCCCTCGTTGACATTGACCGTTCCGGCGCGGATCCGCCCGGCCAGCTCGACCCCGGCGCGACGGTCGGCGGTCACACCGCGGCGTTGAGGCCGTAGGGGAGGCGTTGGCCAGGCGCACGGCCTCCTCGTCGTCGGACACGCGGTACAGCGACGCCACCGGCCCGAAGGTCTCGGCGGCGAACACATCCATCCCCTCGGTGACGCCGGTCAGCAGCGTGGGGGGCGTAGGCGGTGGGGCCGACCTCCGGCAGCGCGCGCCCGCCGGTGAGGACCGTGGCGCCCCCGGCGACGGCGTCGGCCACGTGCGCGTGAACCTGGCCAGGTGCTCGGCGCTGATGAGCGGGCCCATATCGGCGCCCCAGCCCATGTCGGCGCCCACGCGCAGGGACTCGGCGGCCCGCACGAGGCGGGGACGAACCGGTCCCACGCGCCCCGATGCACGTAGATGCGCTCGATGGAGATGCACAGCTGGCCGGAGTTGGAGAAGCAGGCCTTGACGGTGCCGCGCACGGCCCGGCCCACGGGGGCGTCGGCGCGCACGATGAGCGGGTTCTTCCCGCCGAGCTCGGCGGACACGGGGATGAGGCGCGCGCCGCCCGGAGGCCACCGCCGAGCCGGTCGCCGTCGAACCGGTGAACATGACGGCGTCGACGGCGTCGATGAGCGGGGCGCCCAGGGCGGAGCCCGGCCCAGTGACGACCTGGAAGAGGCCGGGGTCCGCCCCCGGCGCGCGTCAGGAGGCGGCGCACGGCCAGGGCCGTGAACGGCGTGTCCGAGTCCGGTTTGAGCACGACGGCGTTGCCCGCCATGAGGCGCCGCGACGGCGTCGGAGGCGGCCAGGGTCAGGGGTAGTTCCACGGCGAGATGATGCCGACCACGCCCAGGGGCCGGTGGTGGACGACCACCCCGGTCAGGCCCGGCACGGCCCGCCCGCCGCTGGGCGGCGAGTGGCAGAGCGCCGGTGCGGGCGTAGTAGCGGGCGGTCAGGCGGTGTCGGCCAGCTCCTCGAAGGCGTGGGCGCGGGCCTGCCCGACTCCCACTGGACGAGGTCGAGGAGTGGGTCGCGCAGCCTCCAGACCCAGGTCGTGGAGGGCGAGCAGCACCCGCGAGCGCTCGCGCATCGGCGCGCGCGCCCAGCGCCGCTGGGCGGTGCGGGCCGCCGGACGGCGCGGTCGACGTCGTCGGGGCCCAGGCGCGGACCCGGCCGATGGGCAGAGCCGGTCAGGGGCGAGACGACGTCCCACGGTCTCCCCGGTCAGGTCGGCGCCGTCGTCCAGGCCCAGGGCCCGCAGCGCCGCCCGGCCGCGCTCATCGGCGGCGGGGCCGCGCACGGCGGCGCGACCGGGAGCGCGTCGTCGGCGTGGTCATGAGGGGCCTCCTCCATATCCGGGCGCCACTGTGCGGCCTCCCGGCGCGCGGCCCTGGGCCCAGAAGTACGGACTTTTAATCCGAAGGTCGTGGGTTCGGCCCGCACGCCGGGGCCATCCGCCCCGGGCGCTCGCGGCCCGCCGATCCCGTTCAGGCCGTATGCCGGGGGCGGCCGCCCTGCGTCCCCCCATCGCGCCGGCCCCTACACTGGTCGGGTGACTGACACAGCGACTCATGCTGCACTGAGGGCGTCGACCCCGGTCAAGCCGCCCGGCACGGCCGGAACTCTGGCGGATACCGCCACCTCCGGACTCCCCCGCCCCGGCTCCCTGCCCACCCGGGCCGAGGCCGCCGCGGCCGCCAGGATCGGACGCTCACCTCCCCGACCGCCGTCGGGCTCGCCCACGCCGCCCTGGGCCCAGATCACCGAGCCGCTCAGTGTGGGCGAGCACGTCGCGGCCCGCAGCGAGGGCGAGCGGCTGGTGACCCACCTGTTCGAGTGCAATCTCGCCGGCTACCGCGGCTGGCGCTGGGCCGTGACCCTGACCCGCCCCCGCGCAGCCGCACGGCCACGATCTGCGAGCTGGGCTGCTCCCCGGTGAGGACGCCGTTCTCGCTCCCGACCTGGATCCCCTGGGCGGAGCGCCTGCGCCACGGCGACATCACCCGCGCCGACCGCCTGCCCCGCCGCGAGACCGACGAGCGCCTCGAACCCGGCTGGGAGGCCACGGGCGATGAGGAGGGCGACGTCGCGGGCATGGACGCCCTCGACTTCGGGCGCGCCCGCGTGCTGTCCCCAGGGCGTGCGCGGCGCCGCCCGCCGCTGGTACGAGGCGAGCACGGCCCGGAGGCCGACGGCGTCGCAAGGCCCACGCCTCCTGCTCCACCTGCGGGTTCTTCGTCCCGCTCGCCGGTCCGCTGCGCCGCATCTTCGGCATCTGCGCCAATGAGTGGGCGGCCGACGACGGGCGCGTCGTCTCGCTCGACCACGGCTGCGGCGCCCACTCCGAGACGGACCTGCCCTGACCAGGGGCGGAGTGGCCGGTGCTGCCCTCGCGGCTCGACGAGAGCGCGATGGAGCCGCTCGGCACCGACGGGGTCTCCCTGCGCGGCGGGCTGAGCCGGGACCAGGCCGAGGCCCTGGCGGCGGGCATCGATCAGGAGTTGGCGGGGCAACTGACGGGTGCGGGGCCGAGCCGGATGCGGGGGCGCGGTCCGCTGGGTGACGCGGAGCCGGACGCGGGGAGCGGAGCCGGACGCGGGCGCGCGGTCCGCAGGGTGAGCGGCGGAGCCGGGACGGGGGCGAGTCGGACGCGGGGCGAGTCGGACGCGGGCGCGCGGTCCGCGGGTGAGGGACGGCGGAGCCGGACACGGGAGCGGAGCCGGACGCGGGCGCGCTCGGGGGCGGTCGACTCGCCGCAGGAGACCGAGTCGATCGCGGCGCCGCCGTCGAACGGGGCCCTGTCGACGGAGGACCGTCGCGCCTCGGCGCTGACCGCCGTCGCCGACCTGGCCGCCGGGCTCGGCATTGTGACCGAGACCCAGGAGGAGATCCTCGTGCCCCGGTCGCTGGAGGAGCTCGAGGCCAGGCTGCCCTTCCGCGACTGAGGCGCCGGCGGTCGCTGGCGGCGCGGAAAAGGTGGCTCCCGCGTACTTTTTAGGGGCGTGCGGCGGGTCCGGTCGTTTGACGAACGGCGTCATTCCGCCATTCTTCGAGCGGGCGACCGTGGAATGAGGGGTGAAAGGCACGCGGAGCCACCTTTTTCCGTCTCGTCGGCGGTGCGCCCCGAGCCGCACCATCCCGTCCTACGCGTATCGGCCGTCTCACGCGACCCTGGTATCCCACTCGCACGGGTCGGATCGGGTCTTCTTGGCGGGTGGATCCGGTCGGGGGTCGAGGACGGCGGCGGTCGGGAGGGCCGGCGCGGGGAGGCGGGGCGGGTCGGCCCTGTGCTCGTCGAGAGGTGCATTTTTGCATCGGTGATTCGACGGATGTGCATTTCTGCATTCGAGATGTGCGGTTAAAAGTGCCCGCTCGAGTGCAAAATGACATCTCGGCGCCCGGGGTCGGCGCCGGCCCGGGAGCCGGGGTGATCGCCGGGGCCGCCGTCCGCGCAGGGCCCGCGGCGGCGCTCGGTTGTCCGAATCTGCTGCAAGGCCCGAATCCCGCCGGGGCGCAGAGCGTTTTCAGCGGGAGGGCGCGGGGACCTGGCGCGGGCCTCTGGGCGCGTCTGAGGGGCATGCGGTCTCAGCGGGAGGGGCCGGGGGATCTGGGCCTCCAGGCCGGTGATCGGCTCGCCGGGCGGAGTCGCGTCGACCGCCGCCGCGTTGGCGATGATCCGCTCCACCGCCCCCACCACGCGGCCCCCGGCGGCGTGCGGGGTGAGCAGCAGGTTCGGGGCGTCCCAGAGCGTGGAGTCGGCGGGCAGCGGCTCGGGGTCGGTGACGTCGAGCCCCGCCGCGCTGATGGCGCCCGAGCGCAGGGCCGCTCCAGGGCCGCCTGGTCCACCGTCGCGCCGCGGCCCATTGACCACGACGGCGCGGCGCGGCAGCAGCGCCAGGCGCTCGGCGCTCAGCGCCCCCGCCGTCCGGCGGCGTGCTGGGCAGGACCATGACCAGCAGGTCGGTCAGGGCAGGGCCGACTCGACGTCTCGACCGCGATGACCTCGAAGCCGGCGCGCTGCCCGGCCGAGCGCGCGACCCGCGCACGCTCGCCCCGAAGGCGGTCAGCAGCCGCGCCGTCGCGACCCCGATCGCGCCGAAGTCCCCACACGAGCGCCCGCGCCTGGAACAGCGTCGTCAGGGCGGTGCGGGTCGTGGATGGGGTGGGCGCCGCCAGAGCCGCCTCCCACTCGTGGCGGTCGGCCGCGCGCACCGCCGTCGGCAGGCTTCGCACGCAGCCCAGCGCCAGGGCGGCGGCGTGCTCGGCCACGGTGCGGTCGTGGAAGTGGCGGCCGGGTGATCGCCACCGAGTCCGGGAAGCCGGCGGCCAGGACGTTGTCCGGCCCGGCGGCCAGCGTCTGGATCCAGCGCAGGCGGGTGAGGTAGCCGGGCATGTCCGCCAGGACCGCGGCGCTCCCCGACCCGCCGCCGCCCCACAGGACCAGGGCCTCGGCGTCGCGGTGCTCGACCGGGACCGGCGCGGCCTCGTCGAACAGGACGACGTCGTGCCCGGCGTCGCGGATGGGGAGGGGTCTATGCAGCTGGTGTCGGTCAGGAGGACTTCATGGCTCCAGCCTCCCACGGCGCCTCCTGGCCCGGGCGGGAGCCGCCGGATCGAGACATCCGCACCGTGGTCGCGGCGCGCCGGACCGGTCGCATCTGGAAGGATCGCGTCGTGAGTACACACACCCCACATCCCGGAGAGCATTCTTCTCCCGCTTCCGCTTCCGCTCCCGCCCTCGACGCCTTCTTCCATATCACCGAGCGCGGCTCGACCATCGCCCGCGAGGTCCGCGGCGGCGTCGTCACCTTCTTCACGATGTCCCTACATCCTCGTGCTCAACCCGCTCATCCTGTCCGCCGAGCACGAGGGCATCGCTCCCGCTGGGCACCACCGAGCAGATCGCCGCCGGCACCGCCCTGGTCGCCGGGGTCATGACCATCCTCATGGGCCTGGTCGCTAACTACCCCCATGGCCCCTGGCGGCGGGGCTGGGCATCAACGCGATGGTCGCCTGCACCCTGGTCGGCATGAACGGCATGACCTACGCCGACGCCATGGGGCTGATCGTCATCGAGGGCGTCATCATCCTCGTCCTGGTGCTCACCGGTTTCCGCGAGGCCGTCTTCAGGCCGTCCCGTCCCATATCAAGACCGCGATCAGCGTGGGCATCGGCCTGTTCATCGCCCTCATCGGCCTGGTGGACGCCAAGGTGGTGCGAGCGGCGGCACCCCGCTGGAGCTGGGGCTGGGCGGGTCGCTTCAGGGCTGGCCGGTCCTCGTGTTCCTCTTCGGCCTGTTCCTCATGATCATCCTGCACGTGCGCAAGGTGAGGGGCTCCATCCTCATCGGCATCATCGCCTCCACCGTTCTGGCCGCGATCATCGAGGCTGTCGCCCACCTGGGCGCCTTCAACGACAATGAGAAGCACGGCCCGCTCAACCTCACGGGCTGGTCCCTCGTCCGTCCCGTCCCTGTCCGGCTCCCGGTCGAGATGCCGCACCCGACCACGCTCGGGCAATTCCAGCCTCCTGGGCTCCTGAACAAGGTCGGCGCGGTCAGCGTCGTCCTGCTCGTCTTCTCCCTGCTGCTGGCCGACTTCTTCGACACCATGGGCACCATGGTCGCCATCGGCGCCGAGGGCGACCTCCTCGACGAGCGCGGCAACCCGCCGCGCACCCGCGAGATCCTCGTCGTCGACTCCCTGGCCGCGGTCGCCGGGCGGCGCGGGCGGGTGTCCTCAACACCGCCTACGTCGAGTCCGCCGCGGGCGTGGGCGAAGGGGCGCGCACGGGCCTGGCCTCCGTGGTCACCGGCACGCTGTTCCTGGCCAGCATGTTCCTCGCGCCGGTCGTCTCGATGGTCCCCTACGAGGCCGCCACCCCGGCCCTGGTCGTCGTCGGCTTCCTCGCGATGACCCAGGTGACGGACATCGACTGGAGGTCCCCGGAGGTCGCCCTGCCGGCCTTCATCACCATCATCATGATGCCCTTCTCCTACTCGATCACCAACGGCATCGGCGCGGGCTTCATCGCCCACCTGGTGGTTCAGCTGGGGTGCGGGCGGGCCAGGCGGATCCACCCGCTCATGTGGGTGGCGGCGTCCTGTTCATCGTCTACTTCACGCTCACGCCCATCAGGGCGATCCTGGGCGTGTCCTGAGCGAGTCTCGTCCGGCCGACGGCGGGGGCGGGGTTTCGCGGGGGCGCCGCGGGGCCCCGCCCCGCCGTCGGCTCGACCGACCGAGGGTAGAATATCTCGGCCCGCCCGGCCGCCGCTCCCGGCGGAGCCGGCGAATCACCCGCACCCGTCACGAATCGAAGGCCCCTCCCGCCGTGTCCATCTTCGAGTCACTGAGGTTCCACAACTACCGGGTCTGGTTCTTCGCGGCCCTGATCGCGAACACCGGCTCCCTGGATGCAGCGCGTGGCCCAGGACTGGCTCGTCCTGCGCGTCCTGACCGACGACTCCGCCTCCGCCACCGGCCTGACCACGGCGCTCCAGTTCCTGCCGGCGCTGCTCTTCTCCGTCCACGCCGGCCTCATCGCCGACCGCGTGGACCAGCGCCGCCTGCTCATCGTCACCCAGAGCTCGATGGGCCTGGTCTCGCTGGTGCTCGGGCTGGACGTCCTGGTCAGGGGCGCGCCCGGCTGTGGCACGTCTACCTCGCCGCCTTCGCCTCGGGGCTCGCCGTCGCCTACGACGCGCCCGCCCGCCAGATCTTCGTCGCCCGCATGGTCCCGGCGGACCACCTGGCCAACGCCGTCGGACTCAATCCGCGTCCTTCAACGCGGCGCGCCTGCTCGGGCCCGCCGCCAGCGGCCCTGGTCATCGCCTGGGTGGGCCCCGGGTGGGTCTTCCTCGTCAACGCCCTGACCTTCCTGTGCCCGGCGCTGGCCCTGATGATCATGAGGACGGGCGAGCTCTACGACGTCCCGCGCGCCGCCCGCGCCAGAGACAGCTGCGCGAGGGCTCGACCTATGTGCGCCGCCGCGCGGACCTGCTCATCATTATCGTGGTCATCTCCGTGGTCTCCATGTTCACCCTCAACTTCCAGGGTCACCATGGCCGCGATGGTCCGCAGCGCCTTCGACCTGGAGTCCGACGCCTACGGCACCGTCTCGTCGATCTTCGCGGTCGGGCTCCCTGTCCGGCGCGCTGTGGGCGGCGCGGCGCAAGACCCGCGCGTGCGCACCGTCATCATCGCCGCCCTCCTCCTGGGGATCTCCTCGCTGCTCATGGCCGCCGCCCCGATGACCCGCTCTTCGCCCTGTCCTCGATCCCCGTGGGCCTGTGCGTGCTGACCCTGCTCACCAGCGCCAACCAGACCATTCAGCTCACCACCTCCCGGCGGTGCGCGGGCAGGTCGCGAGCATCTGCGATGTTCCTCCTGGGGACCACGCCCGTCGGCGCCGGTCATCGGCTGGGTCAGCGACCAGTGGGGTCCGCGCACGGGCATCGCCGCGGGCGGGGCGGCGGCCGTCGTCAGCGCCCTGGCGGCCATGGCCTGGGTCCGCCGCCACCGGTGCGCGGATCTGGCCTACTCCTCCTCCCGGCCCTTCCTGTGCGCCGCCGGGTCCGACGGCGCCCAGAACCGTCCCGCCGTCGGGCCCGACGCCGCTCCGGTCTGCCCGGGCGCCGTCCGGGCCCGACGCCGCTCCGTCCGGCGCGGCCCCGCCCGATGGCGACGCATTCGAGACGCCGTCCGCCGACCCCCGCTGAGCCGCCCCGATATCCTGGGGAGGGGTTCGAGATCCGCCCCGCCCGCCGTCAGGCACCCTCCGGGTGCACCGCAACCGCTCCCAGGAGGCACCGGCATGAGCGAGGCTCATCGACACCACGGAGATGTACCTCAAGGCCGTCTACGAACTGGAGGAGGACGGCGTTCCTCCGCTGCGCGCCCGCATCGTCGAGCGCCTCGGCCACTCAGGGCCCGACGGTCTCCCAGACCGTGGCCCGCATGGAGCGCGACGGCCTCATCCACGTCGCCAGGACCGCTCCCTCAAACTCACCGATGAGGGGCCGACGACGGGCCACCGAGGTGATTCGCAAGCACCGCCTTGCGGAAAGACTGCTCATGGACGTCATCGGGCTGGACCGCCGCCTCGTCCACGACGAGGCCTGCCGGTGGGAGCACGTGATGAGCGAGCAGGTCGAGGACCGCCTGGACCTCATCCTGCGGGGCGTGACCGCCGACCCCTTCGGCAACCCGATCCCGCCGCGCAGCGCCGAGCACCCCCATCCCTCGGACGATGAGCGCAGCGCGGACCTCGCCGCCCACGAGGGCTGCACCGAGGCCGTCATCACCCGGATCGGCGAGCCGATCCAGGCCGACGCCGCCCTCCTCGCCTCGCTGGAGGACGCCCGGATCGTCGCGGGCGCTCGAATCCGCCTGCGTCGGACGGGCGGCGGCGTGCGGATCGTGACCGGCGCCGAGGAGCCGGTCGTCCTGCCCGACGACGTCGCCCGCCACCTCTTCCTGGCTCGCTGAGGGTCCCGGCCTCCGGATCGGGCCCCGGCCTCCGTGTTCCCGTGCGCCGATGGTCTCCCAGTGCGCTGAAGGTCCCGGTCTCCGCCCCGGCGGCGCGCAGTACCCTATCCTCCTACATGCGCTCAGACCCCACCCCCATCCCACATGTCTCGCCCGCGACCGGCCCCCGCCGGCTCGCGAGGGCGAGGTGACGCGCGGCGGGGTCGCGGCGGGGCAGGGGCGATCGAAGTCACCCGGCGGGATGGTCGCGCGGTATAGCACGGCTCGTATAGCGTTGGCGTTAACGTTCGGCTTCATCGGACGTGAAGCGGTGGGCGGAGCCCAAGTCCGTCGGCGTTCGCCGCTTCCATTAAGACACCGACCGACGGGCCCGGGGAACCACTTTTCCGGTCCCGGCCACGGCCAGGGCCTCCGGGGTGAAGCCCGCATTGCGCGGGCCGGGCGACTCCCGCCCGAACCCGACAGCTAACTCCGTCGGCTCTTCAGGAGAATCCCGTGACTTCACGCAACCTGGCGCGCCACCGCAAGGCGGCCCGACCGCTGACCCCACTGAGCGACGCCGCCCCGGCCCTGCGCCGCGGCCTCGTCGTCGCCGCCTCCTCCGGTCTGGCCCTGACCATGATCACCTCCGCCGCCAACGCGGCCGGTGGGACTACTCAGAGCCTTGAGGCGCTCCGCGGGCGCTCTGGGCATCGGTCCCGCCACCGCCGAGGCCGAGGCCCTCATCACTCAGAACACCCCGATCGAGGTGGACGCCGACGTCGTCGCGGACGCGGACACCCAGCCACCTCCGAGGTCGCCACCGAGGCGCCCGGCCCCTCCGAGGAGGGAGCTCGCCGCTCAGGCGCTGCTCGCCGAGCAGGCAGGCTGCGGAGCAGGCCGCCGCCGAGCAGGCGCCGCCGAGCAGGCCCAGGCGGAGCAGGCGGCTGCCGAGCAGGCCCAGGCGGGCAGGCGGCTGCCGAGCAGGCGGCTGCCGAGCAGGCCGCCGCCGAGCAGGCCGCGGAGCAGGCCGCCGCCGAGCGCTGCAGGCGGCCGCCGAGCAGGCCCAGGCGGAGCAGGCCGCCGCCGAGCAGGCCCAGGCCGCCCCGCCGTTTCCACGGAGGACGAGGGCCGCCGAGTCCACCGCCGTCCCGGCTTCGAGCGCCGTCCCGCAGAGGGTCGGCTCCGACGCCGTGGCCATCGGCTCGAACTACCTCAGCACCCCTATGCGTGGGGCGGCGGGGCCCCAGGCGGCTTCGACTGCTCCGGCTTCGTCTCCTACGTCTACGCCCAGATGGGCATCTCGCTGCCGCACCAGTCGGGCGACATCCTCAACAGCGGGACCGTCATCTCGGCCTCCGAGGCGCGTCCCGGCGATATCCTGTGGTGGCCCGGTCACGTCGGCATCTACGCCGGCGACGGCCAGGTCCTGCACTCGACCCCCGGGCCCGGTGTGAGCATCACCAACATCTGGGGCAGCCCCACCTACCTGCGAGTCGGCTGACTCGGCTGACCGAGCCGTCGGTCCGAGGATTGGAACCGTCTCCTCCCCGATGGAGGCGGTTCCTCTATTAACTCGATTGACAAGGCGTGATGGGCGTCACTTCGGTGTGTGTTATTTGATTGTGACGGCATGCCTTGCTATCGGGTACTGTTCACCTTGTCGCGAGGACAGGGCCTCGCGGTGCCCCGAGCCGGTGCTCAGTCCCGCCGTCCGGTTCTGGGGAGTTCCCATCATCGAGCGGCGGGAACGGGGGAACCAACCACGACTTCGATCACGGAGTCTCTGGGGTGAAAGCCCGCATCGCGCGGGCCGGGCTTCTCCAGCCCGAACCCGACAGCTCACCCCGTCGGCAGCACTAGGAGACGCACACCCAATGACCACCCGCAGTTCGGCACGTCACCGCAAGGCGACTCGTCCGCTCACCCCGATCTCTCACATCGCTCCCGCCACCCGTCGCGGTCTGGTGGTCGCAGCCTCTTCCGGCCTGGCCCCTGACCATGATCGCCTCGGGCGCGAATGCCGCCAGCTCCACCGAGGTCGCCGCCTCCGCAGGTTCTCTTCAGCAGACCGCGGGCCTGGGCGCCTCACGGCCGACGCCCGCGAGGCGGTCACCGTCAACGACGCGATCGTGACCGGTGACGTCGTCGCTCCGCCGACCTCACCGACGTCTCAGGCGTCACCGTCGAGGCCCCGCCCGCCGAGAGCCTCCGCCCCGCCCCTGCCGTGGCCGACGACTCCAACGCCACCACGGCCGACTCCGGCGCGACCACCGCCGCGGCCAGCTCCGACTCGGCACGGAGGCCCAGGCCTCCAACGCCTCCACCTTCCGCCGCGCCGCCCTCGACCGCGGGCGGCGTCGTCGGCATCGCCATGCAGTACGTCGGCTCCCCCTACGTGTACGGGGCCAGCGGCCCGAGCGCCTTCGACTGCTCCGGCTTCGTCCAGTACGTCTACGCCCAGATGGGCATCTCCCTGCCGCGCACCTCCGGCGCCCAGGCGGCGGCGGGCACCATGGTGTCGGCCGCCGAGGCCCAGCCCGGCGACATCGTCTACTTCGGCGGCCGCGTGGGCATCTACGCGGGCGACGGCAGATGATCGACGCCGCAACGAGTCCACCGGCGTCGTCTACCGCGACATCTACGAGACCCTGATCGGCTTCGTGCGAGTCGCCTGATCCCCTCATCCCTCTTTCCCACCGACGTCCCTCGCCCCGCCCCTGCCGACCAGGCGGCGGGCGCTGTCGTCCGCCGCCGGGGACGGGCTTCGTGGCGGGATGGGCGGCCGGTTCCGGGCCGACGACGGCGCAACGGATCGGGACACGGGCGTTCACCGGGCGCGAGTGGTTTGAAGCACACCGCCCTCCGGGGTCAGAATGGGACATGTCGGACTCCCTGATGCCCGCAGAAAGGGCAGAATCCATGGCGGAAGACAAAGTAGTCCTTGTTGGGGCGGACGGTTCACCGGAGTCCCTCGGCGCGGTGGACTGGGCCGTCGCCCGCGCGGCCCGCAGCGGCTGGCGCGTCCACATCCTGTGCGCCTACTCCCTCCCTCCTTCACCACCGCCTCGCTCGACGGCGGATACGCCGCGCTCGACGACACCGCGATCCGCTCGGGCGCGCAGGCCGTCGTCGACGAGGCCGTCACGCGCGCCCAGGGCAAGGGCGTGACCGTGACCAGTTCGCTCGAGACCGGGGACCCCGCCGGGGTGCTGGTCGACCTGTCCGACGAGGCCACCCTCGCCGTCGTGGGCACCCGGGGCGGGGAGGCTTCGCCGACCGGCTGCTGGGCACCGTCTCCTCCGCGCTGCCCGCCCACGCGCACTGCCCGACGGTCGTCGTCCCCCGTCACGTCGAGGGCGCCGAGTACACGCCCGTGGGGCGCATCGTCGTCGGCGTCGACGGTTCGGACTCGGCGCGCAGGCCCTGCGCTGGGCGGTCAGGGAGGCCGAGGTCTGGGGGCTGAGCTGACCGCCATCGCCGCCGTCCCCATGGCCTCGGGCGCCGGGGCGCTGGCCTGGCTGCCGGCCGCGGTCGACCGCGAGCAGGTGCTGACCGACGTGCGCAGCGGGCTGGACCGCGCCGTCGCGGCCGCCGTCGAGGGCCACTCCGGCGTCACCGTGCGCCGTCACGCCCTGGACGGCAACGCCGCCCAGCTCATGAGCGAGTTCTCCACCGCCGTCGACCTCGTCGTCGTCGGCTCCCGGGGCAGGGGCGGATTCTCCGGCCTGCTGCTGGGCTCCACCAGCCAGGGCGTCCTGTCCCACGCCGCCTGCCCGGTCATGGTGGTGCCGGCCCGCAGCCGCGACGAGGCCTCGTCGTCGGAGCGCAACAGCGGCACCCCGTGGGCCCCGGGCCTGAGCTCGCGTCGGCGGACCCGGGCCCGGGAGCCGCGTCAGCGCGCTCGGCCGCCCCGGTTCGAGCGGCCCGCGCTCTCCTGGTAGGGTTGCCCCTCGCAGGCCCTCGTAGCTCAGGGGATGAGCACCGCTCTCAAAGGGCGGGTGTCGCGCGTTCGAATCGCGCCGGGGCACGCACCGCGCGTCGCGCGGTCCCGCGCCGCGCGCCCGGTGCGGGACCGCAGGGCGCGCCGGGGGCTGACAGGGCCGCGCGGCGGCCCGCGCCACAGGTTCCTGATCGCCCTTCGTTCGGGGGCGTCGGCGCAGTGTGCCGTCTCATCGCCGTTATGTTGGGGATAGACGCCTCCATTCTTCTCATTCGGCCGCCGCCGCCGAAGCGCCTCGCCGACGAGCCGAAGGACGTCAGCCCCGTCTCCTCGGCCCCCAGGCCGGAGGAGGACGACGGCCCGGGTCCGCGCCCGCGCCCGCCGCCGACGCGGCGCCCGGGTTCGACGGCCCTCCCCTCCGAGCGCCGCGAGGCCCTCGTCGAGGCCCTGAGCGCCTGGCGGGGAACAGCTCATCGAGCTCGGCGGCACGGCGAGCCTGGACGACATCACCCAGCTCGACGGCGTCGTCGACCTCACCTCCGCCCACCCCTCCGGGCTCGCCCAGCTCACGCCGGCCGCCCCACCCACCTGTCCAGTCTCGTGCGTAGGCGCGGCGCCCTGGGCGTCGCCCGCCAGTGCCTGCGCAAGGTCGCCGGACGCACCGACCAGCTGGCCCGCCAGTTCGGCGTCGCCCCCGTCTCACCTCGCCATCAGGGGTCGCCTCCTGGGTGGAGGTCGTCCCGCCTCGCCGGACTCAGGTCGCAGGGAGGCGGAGGCCGGTCCCGTCGCCATTGAGCCCGCCCCGGACGCCTCGGCGGCCACCCGCCCGCGCAGCAGCGGGAGCGGGCGCCCGGACTCCTCAGATCGGCCGCCTCCCAGGCCGACGACGTCACCGTCCCGTGCCCCAGGTCCCCGGCGACGGACCGGAGCCCCGGAGGCGGACGCGGACCGTCAGGGCCCCGAGTCCTCCTGCGCCCGGTCCGCCTGTCCTCCTCCAGCGCCGACGCCACCCTCGCCCTCGACCCCTCGATCGAGGTCAACCCCGTCCTCACCCGCGCCCTGCGCCAGGCCAGCTCCCGCGCGGACATCGAGGCGGTGGCCCACGCCGCCCTGGGCGCGGAGGGTTCACCGCGCACCGCCCTGAACCGCATCGGCAGCCTCGGCCGCGAGTACCTGTCCGGCTTCCTGGTCCGCGAGAGCCTCGTCGTCGGCGCCTTCGTCCACCCCGGCGGCGCTGATCGAGGACTTCGACGCCACCATGGAGCGCGCCCGCGCCTCCGCCCTCGTCGCGGCGCTGGCCGGGGACCCCGACGCCCGCGCCGCCCTCGACGTCCCCCTGCCCGCGCCCGACCCGGAGGACCGCGCCCCGAGCGCGAGCGCGGCGCCGGGCGACCTCGACGTCGGCCAGCTCGACGCCGTCAGGCCGTGAGCTCCGGCGCCTCCATCCTGCTGGACGCCCCTCCCGGCTCCGACGTCGCCGCCACCCTGGCGGCCGTCGTCGCCGACGCCGCCGCCTCCGGGCGCACCGTGCTGCACGTGCCCGCCTCCAGCGCCGACGGCCACGCCGTCGCCGAGGCGCTGCGCGACATGGGTCTGGGCGGCCTCGTCCTCGACCTCACCGAGGACCCGGCCTGGCGCCGCCACGCGGCCGAGGAGATCAGGAGGGCCTGGGCGCCCAGCCGCCCGAGCTCGACGTGCCCGCCATCGTGGATCTGCGCGAGCGGCTGCGCTCCGTGCGCGAGCGGCTGACCGGCAGCATCAACGCCCTCCACCTGCGCCGCGAGCCCTGGGGCGTGTCCGCCTACGAGGCGCTCCAGCACCTGGCCGAGCTGACGACGGGGCGCCAGCGCATCCGCACCACCGCCCGGGTCGCCCCCGGGTGCCTGGAGCGCCTGGACGGGGCGGCATGGCCCGCGCCGCCGCCTGCTCCACCGCGCCCACGACCTGGGCGTCATGGAGCCGCAGACCTCCACCTCCGCGTGGAACGGCATCGACGTCGCGGACATCGACGAGGCCACGGACGCCCTGACCCAGCTCAGCCGCCTGGCGGACGACCTCCCTGCCCGCGGTGCGCGACTACAGCGTCGACATCGCCGACGCCACGGGCATGCGCGGGCCACGACCCTGAGCCAGTGGTGCGAGCGGCTGGAGGTGCTCGACGGCGTGCGCGAGTCCCTCGACGTCTTCGTCCCCGAGGTCTTCGAGCGCTCCGCCGCCGACATGGTGATCGCCACGGCCTCGCGCCAGTGGCGCGAGGACACGCTCGTGGAGATGTCCGGGGCGGAGCAGCGCCGCTTCCTCAAGCAGGCCAAGGACCTGGTGCGTCCAGGGCGCCCGGTCGAGGACCTGCACGCCGAGCTGGTCAAGGTCCAGCAGCGGCGCGAGGCCTGGCGCACCCACGACCCGGACGGGGGCTGGCCGCGCCTGCCGCAGGGCCTGGACACCATGCAGGCCACGGCGGTCCAGGCCCGCGACGCCGTCGAGGACCTGGAGCCGATCCTGGGCGCAGGCTCCGGCGCCCCGAGCTCATGGACCTGCCGCTGGAGGACCTCCTGGCGCGCGTGCGCGCCCTGGCCGAGGACGACGCCACCGCCCAGAAGATGCCCGAGCTCAACCGGGTCGTGGCGGACCTCGACGAGCTGGGCCTGACGGCCTTCGTGGCGGACCTGGCCGATCGCCGCGTCCCCGACGACGACCTGGACACCGAGCTGGCCTACTGCTGGTGGTCCTCCCTCCTGGCCCAGGTGCTGCGCGAGGACCCGGAGCTGGCCGACCTCCACGCCGGCATCCTGGGGAGAGGGCGGACGCGCTGCGCGAACTCGACTCCGCCCAGGCCGACTCGCTGTCCGGACCGGTGTCCCAGGCCTACGCGCGGCGCGTGCGCGCGGCGGTCGAGGCGGACAAGGCCTCCGCCCGCGCCCTGTACGTGGCCCTGTCCCGCGAGGACGGGGTGCCCCTGCAGGAGATCGTCGCCGCCCACCCGGTGGCCTTCATCGCCCGACCCGTGTGGATCGTTCCGCCGACCCTCGTCCCGCAGGTCCTGACCCCGACGCCGTCATCGACCTCGCCGTGCTCGACGCCAGCGCCCACATGCCGGTGCCGCAGGCCCTGCCGGCCTTCGTGCGGGCCGAGCAGGTGCTGGTGGTCGGCGACCCGCGCCGGGCGACGACGGGGCTCGCCTCCGAGCTGGGGCCGCTGCTGCCCTCGGTCACCCTGCCGACCACCCGCAACACGCTCGACGCCCGCATCGCCGCCTTCCTGGCGGCCAACGGCTACGAGGGCGTCGTCGAGGCCATCCCCGCCCCGCCCCGCGACTCGCGCCTGACCCTCACCCTCGTCGAGGCCGCGGCATGCCGGCCCCGGGACGGGCGGCAGTGGAGTCGGTGCCCGCGGAGGTCGAACGGGTGGTCAACCTCGTCACCGACCACGCGCTGATCCACCCCGAAGCTCTCCCTGGGCGTCGTCGCCCTCAACGCCCGTCATGCGGAGGAGATCCGCTCGGCGGCCTCCGCGGCGGCGCGGCTCCCCGGCCCTGGAGAAGTTCTTCGCCGCCGGCATCGCCGGAACCCTTCGTGGTGGTGGACCTGGACGGGGCGCGCTCGTTGCGGCGCGACCACGTCATCCTGTCGGTCGGCTACGCCAAGACCCCGCACAGGGCGCACCATCCACACCTTCGACTCGGTCGCCGGCACCGGCGGCATGGTGGAGTCTGGTGGAGGCGCTGTGCGCCTCGCGGGACTCGACGGAGGTCGTCTCCTGCCTGGCCGCCGAGGACCTGGATCCCGAGCGCCTGCACTCCCCGGGGCGCGCCTGCTGCGCGAGATCCTCGTGCGCGCGGCCGGGCGCGCCGAGAGATCCCGCAGGACGGCGATCGGGCGCCCGACCGCCTTCTGATCGACCTGGCCGAGCACCTGTGGCGCAAGGGCCTGACGGTCATCCCCCTCTACGGGGTCGAGGGCGGGTCCGCATCCCGCTGGCGATCGGGCACCCGGACCACCCGGGCGAGCTCTTCGTGGCCGTCCTGACCGACGACGCCGACTACATGGCCGAGCCCAGCCTGCGCCGTCGCGACCGGCACTGGATCGAGCGGCTCCAGCAGCGCGGCTGGCGGGTTCACACCGCCTACTCCGTCGCCGTCTTCGTCGACCCGGAGGCGGAGGCCACCGCCATCGAGGAGCAGGTCCTGAGCGTCATGATCGCCCGCGAGGCGGCCGCGCAGAAGGAGGCCGAGCCGGGGCGGCCCCGCCGCCGGTTCCCGCGGTGGCCGAGCCGGACCCGAGGAGAGCGGCTCCGTTCCGGCGGTGGAGCGGCTCAGTCCGCCCGCGCGCGGGCCGCGACCGCCGATCGCGCCGCCCAGCCCCTGCAGGCCTACTCCGACGACCAGCTCGACGAGCTCGTGACCTGGATCCGCTCCGACGGCGTGGAGCGCGAGGAGGCCGAGGAGGTCGAGGAGCTGCGGATGTCGTTGGCGCTGATCCGGCGCGGCTCGGGCATCGATGCGGTCCTGACCAATGCGGTGCGCCGGAACCGATGAGCGGGGCGGAACCGGTGGACGGGACTGGGGAGTTGGAACCGATGAGCGGGGCCGGCGGTCCCAAGGGCACAGGGCCCGATCTCGTGCTGCGCGTCGGAGCCGGTGAGCGGGGCCCCGCCCCGGCACCGCCGCCGGGTGGTGGCGCTGTCGGCGGCCGATCGGGGAGCGGGTGGCGCGCGGAGAACTGCCGGAGGCGGCGGCGGAAGAGGCGCGGCGTCGGCGTGTCGACGCCCTGACCGACGCCCGCTCGCGCCCGGACGGCGACGCGCGCGCCAATGACGCGCGGCTGCTGCGCGACGTGCCCCCGCACTGGTGAGGCTCTGGTGGCGTCGGCGCCCCGGAGGGCGTCGGCGGCCGTCCCGCCCTGCCCGCCATCACCACCTGACCGGAAGAACACCACCAAGAGACTTGACCGGCCGCGGCGCCCCGGGGGCAGGGTCGACCTGCAGGTGTGCAAGGGATCCATTGCGGCCGCGGCGTCTCGGGGAGTCGTTTTGGTGATGTCACCTGGGCTCGCATAGCGCCAGGTGGGCTCGCACGGATCGAGCGCAGGTGGATTTCGTCGCTCCGGGCTCGCATTGTGCGAGCTGAGGTGGATTGATGTCGCGCTGACCTGGCATTACGCAAAGCCGGGCCCGGTTCGCACTGGTCCCGACCCGCGCCAGCCCGGTCCGGGAATCGGCTGGAAGACGGTTCGGGGTCGACGCGGACCCGGACCCGGTCCCCGTCCCATTCCGCCTCGGCCGGGTCTACGAGATCGTCCGGGTAACCGCAGAGCACGTCACTTGACCCACGAGAACGTACCTCTAGCAGACGTGCTCGCGGGTTAAGTGACGATCTCGCAGGGTTAATGACGATCTCGGCGGTTCCCCGGCGATCTTGCGGGTCGGGCGACGCTCTCGCGCCCGGGCGGTGCCCCGGCGCGGCGGGATCTGGCATGGGGTGGGGCCGCTGGCGGTGTGCTGGAGAATCGGCTCCTCCCGGGGCCGGGGACGCGCCCTGAACTGGGATGCGGTCCCCGCAGGTTCTGCGGCTCCTCCTCAGGGCCGGGGACGCGCAGACGGACGGCGCGGTCGACACGGCCATGCGGGAGACCGCACCCGCCCCCCACCGGCGCCGCCACGCCGATCCCCGACCCTGTGCTGCCATCCCTGATGAGAAAAGGCTCAATGCGGTGGCGATGCGACGGGTCGCCGTCGAGAGCGCCCGAACGGGCGGCCGATCTGCGGGCGGCGATGATGCGACGGCGCCCGCCGACCGCGGTGGTCGGCGGGCACCATGAAGGGAAAAATGGCGGTGATGCCGGGGTCAGGGGACCCCGGGGACTGCAGCGCCGCCTGTCGCGCCCTCTGCGCTCAGCGCTGCTTCTGCGCGGCGAGCAGGTCGCGGATCTCGGTGAGGAGCTCGACGTCGGTGGGCTCGGCGGGGGCCTCGGCCTCGGACTCTTCATGCGCTCCTTGAACTTGTTCATCGGCAGGGACGATGCAGAAGTAGACCGCCGCGGCGATGAGCAGGGAAGTTGATGACCTGAGTGAGGATCGCGCCGGGTAGATGTAGTCGGCGTCGCCCTGCGGGTTGCTCAGGAGCGAGAACTTTGCCCACGGAGTCGAAGTTCGGGAGCCGATGAGCTGACCGATGATGCCCATGATCATCTCGGTGACCTTGTCGACGATCGGCTTTGAAGGCGTTGCCGATAATGACGGCGACGGCGAGATCGATGACATTGCCCTGGGAGATGAACTTCTTGAAGCCCTTGAGCATATGGGGGACCTTTCGTTGTGCGTGAGGGCGCAGGAGCGCCCCTCTACGTCGCTGGAGGGGACCGCGCGGCCCGCAATGGCCGGCCGCTGCGGCGCTACGGGCTCAGGATGATGCCAAAGTGATCCTCGAGCAGCCGCTGCGACAATCAGGGTAGCCTGCTCCGCCGGAACAGCCAAGGTTATAAGTGTGACCTTTGTCCCCGATGTCCAACTATTGTCGGTCTCCTCGGTCTGTCTCAGGAGCACCCGGGCGCCCGAGCCCACCACCGCGTCACCGCCCGCGATCGGATCTCCGACGCCGCCCGCGGGCGGCGCGACGAGGTCCACACGGGCCCCGGGAACGGCGAGTTCGGCGCCCACGTCCACGGGCACCTGCACGACCCTTTCGGCGGGGGACAGATCGGCGGTTAGCGCTGCGCTCGTCATGGACGTGGTGAGCACGGTGCCGGTCTCGAGGGCGATGATCGCGCGTGCGCCCACGACCTCGTCCCCGGCGAGCCCCTCCTCGGGAGCGGCTCCGGCCGGCACGGTGCGCCGCTCCAGGTCCGCCTCGGTCAGGACCGTCCCGGCGCTCACGGGCCGGGCCGCCACGAGGACCTCGACGCCGGAGTCCGGCGCGGGTCGCAGGACGCTGAGGGCGATGAGGACGGCGGCCCCGACGGCCAGCCCGACGACGAGGTGGCGCCAGCGCCACAGGAGCAGCGAGGGTCGGGTCCGGGCGGCGGGGGCAGCCAACCGCTCCCTTCCGGGCCGTTCCCTGTGTCGGGTCCGGGCGGCGGGGAGCGAGTGGCGGGGTTCGGGCGGCGGGGCGTCATGCCCCTCACTGTCCTGCGGTCCGCCGCGGGCGCACTCGCGACCCGCCAGGGGCTGTGGACGACCCCGCACCATCGGGCCCTGTGGCGCCCGGGCGGCGTTGTGCGCGCTGGGAAGCGCTCCCGGCGCCCGGCCCCGCGCCACGGCGGCCCGTCGTGCGATCCATGGCCCTCCGGGTCCAGGATCCTGCCCGGCCCGCGCCCGCGCGCCCGTCCGGTCAGGGGCGGCCAGGGGCGATGCGCGGCGGTCCGGCCCGCGTGACGCGGCCGACCGCTTCAGCGCTCCGAGGCGAAGCTTCAGCGCCCGAGGCGAAGGCCGAACCCTCCAGGAGGAACCACTCCTCGGGGGTGATGACGGCGTCGACCGGCTCGTCGTGGGCCTCGGTGGGCAGCGGGCCCGCCACCAGCTCGTCGTCGTGAACCATGGCGAAGACGCGCACGCCGTCGGCCCGCAGCGGCAGGAGGCGGTCGTACCAGCCCCGCCCTGCCCGAGGCGCCGCCCGCCGCGATCGACGGCGAGCGCGGGGATGAGGAGCGTCGACCGCTCGACCTCCTCCGGCGGCAGGACCCGGCCGCTGGGCTCCAGGGGCGCCAGGGGGCCCGCTCGGCCAGGTCCGCCGCCCCCGGTAGTGGGCCCAGCTGCGCGACAGGGTGCGGGCCGAGGACCGGCAGGAGCACGCGGACTCCGCGCTCGGTGAGGCGCTCCAGCAGCAGCCGGGTGCAGGGCTCGTGGCCCACGGACACGTAGGCGGCGACGCGGTCCATCCCCTTCACCGCCTCCAGCGCGTGCGTGGTCAGCGACTCGCAAACCGCGTCGTGACCGCGGGCGGGATGCCGATGACGCTTGCGCCGATGCTGACGCAGCACCTGCCTCAGCCGTTCCTTCGCATCGTCGATGTCGAGCCGCCCCGTGTCGGGAAGCTCGTGCGCCTGGGTACTCATGGGCGTATCCTCTCAGGCCCGTAAGGCCTGCGGAGGCTCCCGGGGCGGGTAGATCGCACCGGCCCCGTCCGCACCGGCCGCGTCGCCGCGTCCCGTCGGGGCGCGCCGGGTAGCCTGGGCGCGAACAGACCGGGACGGCGAGTGCCGGTCGAGACCCGGAGGGCACCCATGAGATCCGTCGCCGAGCACCTGGCCGCCTGCCTCGACATCGCCCAGGCCGCCGCGCCCCTCGACGTCGTCCTGCTCGACGCCGTCGGCTGCGTCCTGGCCGAGGACGTCGTCGCCCAGCTGGACCTGCCCGCCGTCGACATGGCCGGCCTGGACGGCTACGCCGTGGCCGTGGACGACCTCGCGGGCGTCTTCCCCGGCCGCCCCGTGCGCCTCGACGTCGTCGACGACGTGCGGGCCGGGGACGTGCGCCCCATTCACCTGGTCCGGGGCTCCGCCGTCATCATCGACTCCGGGGCCCCCATGCCCCAGGGCGCGGACGCCGTCGTGCCCTGGACCGCCACGGACCGGGGCACCTCCCGGGTCGAGTGCGCGCGCGCGTGGAGAGCGGGGCGAATGTGCGCCGCCGCGGGGAGGACGTGACCGCGGGCACCACCGTGCTGCCGAAGGGGTCGCGCATCTCCGCCAGGCAGATCGCCCTCCTGGCCGGGCTCGGCCGCCACCGCGTCAATGTCCACCCGGCCCCCGCGTCGTCATCATCTCCATCGGCAATGAGCTGGTCGAGGCCCGGCCGGCCGCGCGAGACCGGGCAGGTCTTCGACGCCAACGGGCACGCCCTGGCTGCGCCGTGACCGACGCCGGCGGACGCGCCTTCCGCGTGGCCGCCGTGCCCGACGAGCTGGGCGCCCTGAGGGGAGACCATCGAGGACCAGCTCGTGCGCGCCGACGTCCTCATCACCACCGGCGGCCTGTCGGTGGGGCAGGGCGACACGGTCAAGGACGTCCTGGCGCCGCTGGGCTCGGTCCGCTTCGACGCCGTGGCCATGTCGCCCGGCCGCCAGCTCGGGTGGGCACCGTGGAGGGCACGCCGATCTTCTGCCTGCCCGGCGACCCGGTCAGCGCCCAGATCGCCTTCGAGACCTTCGTGCGCCCGGTGCTGCGCCAGATCGCGGGCTGGTCCGCGCTGCACCGCTCCTCCCGCCCGCCACCGTCTCGGCGGGCTGGCGCTCCCCGGCCGGCAAGCGCGAGTTCGTGCCGGTGCACCTGACCGGCTCCCCACGAGGGGCTACCGGGCCTCGCCCGTGGCGGCGCCAGGGACCACCCCGCTGCTCGGCCTGGCGCGGGCCAACGCCATCGCCGTCGTCCCCGAGGACACGCGCACGGTCGTGGCCGGGGACAGGCTCCACTGCCTGCTGCTGGATGCTTGAGACGGTGGTGGGCCGGTGGTGGAGGCGCCTGGGGCGGCTGGTGGCCGCGCCGCGCCGCTTCGCCTGGCCGACGACGCTGACCGAGGAGTCCCTGACCGGGCGGGGGCTCGCCCGCGGGGTGCGCACGGTGGCGCTGCGTCCGCTGCGGTGCTCGGATGAGATCGCCTGGAGGCGCCTGCGGCTGGCCGACGACGCCCGGCTGCGCCCGTGGGAGGCGACCATCCCGCCGGGGACGGGCGAGGAGCTGCACCGCTTCCGCCAGTACGTGAGGCTCCAGAGCCGGCAGGCGCGCCGCGGCGATGCCATGCCCTTCGTCATCGAGGCCGACGGCGATTTCGCGGGGCAGCTGACGGTGGCGCCGATTCACTGGGGGTCGTTGAGCGCGGCGAGCCTGGGCTATGGATAGGTTCTCCGTGGGAGGGCCGGGGCGTGGTGACGCTCTCGGCGGCCATGGTCCTGGACCACCTGCTGGGCCCGGAGGTGGGGCTGCACCGGGTGGAGATCGACGTGCGGCCGGAGAATGCGCGCAGCCTGGCGGTGTGCCGTCGTCTGGGGCTGCACGAGGAGGGGGCTGCGGCGCGGGCTCATGCATATAGACGGCGCCTGGGCCGATCACCTGAGTTTCGCGGTCCTGGCCGAGGACGTCGCCGGGCAGCCGGGTTTCGTGGCGCGACTGGCCGAGCGCGGGGGCCGAAAGATGGGCGTGGAGCCGAGGGTCGGACGCCGTCGGCTCCGCCCTGTGGCGTTTGAGGCGATCGTGACGAAACATGCATGAGTGACGCGGGTGCCGTGCCGGCAGCCTGAATGAAGACCGGGAAGGGCACCCGCGCTCGGCGTTGCTCGCGTGCACGATGCTCGCCTGCGCATACCGTAGCTGCGTGGGAATCGAGATCAGGGGCGCTCATTGCGCTCGTAGCGGTTCTCGCCGCGTACCTTCTTCCGCTCCTGGTCGGGCGTCGTGAGGCGATGGAACTGTCCCGGACCCAGGACCGCTACTCCTCCGAGCTGCGGGTTCTGGCCACGGGATTGAGTTCCGACGCCGCCGACGAGACCTGTAAACGCAGCGGGCACGCGAGGATCTTTCGACGACGACCGGAGGTCAGGGCGATGAACAGGCCCGCTGTGAGAAACGTGCGAGCCCTGCGCACCGAGCGGGAGCTCGCCCGTGCACGCCACGTCCACCGGGAGGCCCGCGAACGTCGTCGTGTCGCCGCGTCCCGCCGGGCGACCCTGGCCAGCGCCCTGCTGGGGGTCCTGCTGGGGACCGTGGCGGCGTCGATCTTCACCGCGCTGCCGTGGTGGCTCTCCCTGGTCCCGGGCGCCCTGCTCGCCGGCTCCATGGCCGCCGGGCGCAGGGCCGCCAGGGCCGCCATGATGGCCGATCGGCGCAGAGCCGTCGGGTCGCCGAACTCGAGACCGAGCTCATGCACGGCTGACCGGGGGATCGGCGTCGCGGAGGCGCAGGACGAGGACGGAACCGGATCGCGCACCGGGGCCGGGTCGCGGGAGGAGCCCAGGCGCCAGAAGGAGCAGGGCCGAGGCCGCAGGCCCGCGGAGGCGGGCGCGACCGGGGACGCGCGAGGGCGCACGCCGGGGCGCGGACCGAGGACCGTCGCACTGCGGAGAGCGCGGGACGGAGGGGCGTCCCGGCCCGCCGAGGCCGGGCTCCGGGCGGAGACCCGCCGCTCCGCGCAGGGGCTGGGCAGGTCGCGGGCGGAGCCGAGCGCGGGCGGGGTCGAGGCGGGCGAGGGTCCGAGGCGCGGGCGGAGGCGTCCCGGCCCGTCGAGCGCGAGAGTCGACGGCGCGACCCGGGACCGACAGGACCATCGGGGTCGCGGCGCGGGCGCGAGTCCGGCGTCCGCGCCCAGGACGGGGCGACCGGGACGCCCGACCGCGATGGCGCCCGCGACGCCGAACGGGCGGAGGACGCCGTGGACGACGCCGTTCGGACGGTGGTGCGCAATGTCGTCGCCTCGCGCCGGGGGCTCGACGGAGGCCGTCTCGGTGACCCCGCCGCAGGGGCTGGCACCCCGTGCAGGGTCCCCGCGCCCACCTACACCCTGGTCGCCTCAGCGCCCAGGCGCGCCATCGAGGAGCTCGACGACGAGACGGGGCCCTCGGCGCCGGTTCCGGCGCGGCCCACATCGGCGCGCCCCTCGGTGCCCGCCGAGGGTGGGGAGACCCTGCGGCCGCCCATCGACCTCGACGCCGTCCTCCAGCGCCGGCGCGCGGCCGGGGCGTGAGCGAACGACCCGCCGACGGCTGGCCGCGCCCCAGGGCGTCGGGCATCAGGGCCGTCCTCCCTGCGTGGCTCGAGTCACGGGTGACGGAGTTGCGGGTCCGGCGACCCGCGGTTACGATCGTCGCGCACTCGGGGCTATGGCGCAGTTGGTAGCGCGTCTCGTTCGCAATGAGAAGGTCGGGGGTTCGAATCCCCTAGCTCCACCGGCAAGCGGTCACCGCCACGAGGCGGTGACCGCTTTCGTCGGCAGTGCGCGGCGCGGTCGGGTTCGGGCGGATCCGACCGTGGCGGATGCGGCCTCCTCGTGGTCGCCGCAACCATCTTCCCGTGCCGCCCGCCGCGTTGGCTCGCGTTGACGACGACGCCGTCGTCCGCCTGATCCTCGCCTGCACCTCCCGCTGACGAGGTCGCCGCTCCCGCCGCGAACTCCGTGACGTGGACCCGTCCTCACTCGGACGCCGGCGGTGGTCACGGCGGTCCGGTTTGTTGGGCGGCCCGTCTGCTGCGCGTTTCGTGCCGCACATCACGATAGACGGAGTTGACGGAGCGGTCGGGGCGAGTGGTTAGCATTCCTCCCGCTGTCGCGATGGGTTACAGCCCTGGCGACGGCGGACCGGAAGGACTTGCGATGATCGCGCAGGGGGTCTTCCAAAGGTTGAGCGATGCGGGTCACAGGCCCGAGAACTTGACCGGAGAGGATCTGTCTGCTTATCCTGATCCGGTCGCCTTGAGGGGCGGATGGGGACTGAGGTCCTCCTCGAAACCTCATGGGTGTGTTGTTTGAGATCTCGATAGTGTGTCATGTTTTTGTGTTCGTGGTTTTGGCGGACGGGTTGGGGTTTCTCTCTTTTTTGGGGGTTGTTCTGGCTTGTCCGTCGTGTTTTTCTCAGGCTTCTGGGGTTTTCTGGTTTCTTGCTTGTTCTGCTCCTGATTGTTGGGGTGGGTGGCGGGTTGCAGGGGGTTCTGGGGTTCAGGGGTTGGCGCGCCTGTTTTCCTGCTTCCTTTTTCGTGGGGGGTGGGTCTGGGGTGCGTCTGCGCGCGTCCGGTTCTCCTGGTTGTCTGGTTCTGGCTGTGGTCGGGGTCGGTTGGTCAGGGGTGGGGTGCGTGCTGCCCGGTTCCCGTGGTGGGGGTCGGGTTGTGCCCGGTTTCCTGTTCGTGTTCGCGGTGTTGTTGTCGTGTTCGCGGGGGTTTTCAGGGTGTTGTTTTTTTCCGTCCGGCGCTCTCGTGTTTCTCCTGGTTTCGGTGTTGGTCTTCGTGGTCTTGCCGGGGTTGGGGGTTGTGGGGGTGTCAGGGTTGGGTTCGGGGTTTTTTTCTCCGGCTTCTGCTGTACTGGCCCGCTTGTTTCGGTTTCCTTCGTGGGGAGGCTGGTTTGGGTTTGGGTTGGGTTTTGTTTGGAGAGTTTGATCCTGGCTCAGGACGAACGCTGGCGGCGTGCTTAACACATGCAAGTCGAACGGGCCCGCCCTTTTTTGGGGGTGGGTTGAGTGGCGAACAGGGTGAGTATCACGTGAGTAACCTGCCCCTGCTCCTGGATAACTGCTTGAAAGGGCGGCTAATACAGGGGTGTCCGGCTGGTCCGCATGGGCCTGGTCAGGGATAGTTTCATCTTCGGGTGTTTCGGTGGGGATGGGCTCGCGGCCTATCAGCTTGTTGGTGGGGTGATGGCCCACCAAGGCGGTGACGGGTAGCCGGCCTGAGAGGGTGGGCGGCCACACTGGGACTGAGACACGGCCCAGACTCCTGCGGGAGGCAGCAGTGGGGGGTATTGCACAATGGGCGGAAGCCTGATGCAGCGACGTCGCGTGAGGGATGGAGGCCTTCGGGTTGTGAACCTCTTTCTCCGGTGGTGAAGGCCCTGTCCGTTGCGGCGGGGTTGACGGTAGCCGGGTATGAAGCGCCGGCTAACTACGTGCCAGCAGCCGCGGTGATACGTAGGGCGCGAGCGTTGTCCGGGATATTGGGCGTGAAGGGCTTGTAGGCGGCCGGTCGCGTCCGCCGTGAAATCTCCGGCTCAACCGGGGGCTTGCGGTGGGTACAGGCCGGCTGGAGTGCGGTAGGGGAGGCTGGAACTCCTGGTGTAGCGGTGGAATGCGCAGATATCAGGAGGAACACCGGTGGCGAAGGCGGGTCTCTGGGCCGTTACTGACGCTGAGGAGCGAAAGCGTGGGGAGCGAACAGGATTAGATACCCTGGTAGTCCACGCCGTAAACGTTGGGCACTAGGTGTGGGGCCCCGCTCGGCGGGGGGTCCGCGCCACCAGCTAACGCATTAAGTGCCCCGCCTGCGGAGTACGGCAAAGGCTAAAACTCAAAGGAATCGACGGGGGCCCGCACAGAGCGGAGCATGCGGATTAATTCGATGCAACGCGAAGAACCTTACCAGGGCTTGACATGGGGCGGCGGCGCCGGAGACGGCGCCTCCCTTTTCGGGCGCCCCGCAGGTGGTGCATGGTTGTCGTCAGCTCGTGTCGTGAGATGTTGGGTTAAGTCCCGCAACGAGCGCAACCCCTGTCCCGTGTTGCCAGCGCGTCGTGGCGGGGACTCTCGGGAGACTGCCGGGGTCAACTCGGAGGAGGGTGGGGACGACGTCAAATCATCATGCCCCTGACGTCCTGGGCTTCACGCATGCTACAATGGCCGGTACAGAGGGTTGCGATGCCGTGAGGCGGGGCGAATCCCTAAAGCCGGTCTCAGTTCGGATCGGTGTCTGCAACTCGACACCGTGAAGTCGGAGTCGCTAGTAATCGCAGATCAGCATTGCTGCGGTGAATACGTTCTCGGGCCTTGTACACACCGCCCGTCACGTCATGAAAGTCGGCGACGCCCGAAGCCCGTGGCCCCATGGGGGAGCGGTCGAAGGCGGGGCCGGTGATTGGGACGAAGTCGTAACAAGGTAGCCGTACCGGAAGGTGCGGCTGGATCACTCCTTTCTAAGGGGTTCATTATTGTCCGCGGGCGCTGGGGGCGCGGGTTCTCCGCCGTGGGGCGGGCCGGGTCCTCCCTCTCTGATCTCGTGCTCCGCCGCGTGCGGGGGCCCGTCAGGGGTCTCCGCTCGTTGGGCGAGGGGTGTGGGGGCGTGGCATGCTGTCGGGTTCTGGGGCGGTGCGCCCTGGTGTCAGGGCCCTCGGGCCCTCCCTGTCTTTTGTGGGGTCGGGGGTTGTGGGCAGGGTTGGTTGTGAACTGCATAGTGGACGCGAGCATCTGCGGGCAGCCGCGGTATCGTGAGATGTGCTGCTGGTCGCCCGTTTGTTTGTGTTTGGTTCGTCGTGCGGCGCGCGCCGGTGCTGGTGCGCGTCGCGCGTGCTCGTGTGTTGTGTGTTGTGTGTTGTTCGTTTTTATGAGCGTTCGGTGGATGCCTTGGCATCAGGGGCCGATGAAGGACGCGGTGGCCTGCGATATTCCTCGGGAGCCGGCTTGCGGGCTGTGATCCGAGGGTTTCCGAATGGGGGACCCGGCGCCCGTTGTGGGGCGTCACCCGCGTCTGAATGTGCATAGGGCGCGGGGGTGACGCGGGAAGTGAAACATCTCAGTACCCGCAGGAGTGGATATTCCGTGAGTAGTGGCGAGCGGAAGCGGATGATGGTTAAACCGTGCGCGTGCGATCACCGGCAGGGGGTTGCGGGCGCGGTGTTGTCGGGGCGCGTTCTTCCCGTCGCCGCCGCGGCGAGCGCAGTGCATGAACCGGTCGGGTGGCCGAATCCCCTGGGATGGGGGCCGCAGCGGGTGACAGCCCCGTAGGCGGAACCCGGCGGGCTGCGCGGGCGCGGCCCCCAGTAGCACGGGGCCCGTGGAATCCTGTGTGAATCTGCCGAGACCACTCGGCCGCCTGAATACCTCCCGATGACCGATAGCGGACGAGTACCGTGAGGGAATGGTGAAAAAGTACCCGGAGGAGTGAAACAGTACCTGAAACCGGGCGCTCACGAGCCGTCAGAGCCTCCTGTGCGCATCCTCGGGCCGTGTGTCCGGGGGCGGGGGGTGATGGCGTGCCCTATTGAAGAATGAGCCTGCAGTCGCCGCCGCGTCGCGAGGTTAACCCGTGTGGGGAGCCGTAGCGACAGCGAGTCCGAAATGGGGCGCCCAGTGGCGCGGCGCGGACCCGAAGCGGGGTGATCTACCCATGGCCAGGTTGAAGCACGTGTAAGAGCGTGTGGAGGACCGCACCCGCCTCAGTTGAAAATGGGGGATGAGCTGTGGGTAGGGTGAAAAGCCAATCAAACCCCGTGATAGCTGGTTCTCCCCGAAATGCATTTGGGTGCAGCGTCCCGTGCTCCCCGGCGGAGTGAGAGCTACCGGTTGGCTGATGGGCCCCCACAGGGTTACTGGCGTCAGCCGAACTCCGAATGCCGTCGGGCGGTGAGCGGGGCAGTGAGACCGCGGGGGATAAGCTTCGCGGTCGAGAGGAACAGCCCGGATCGCCGGCTAAGGCCCCAAGCGCGCGCTAAGTGGGAAAAGGATGTGCGGTCGCGGTGACAACCAGGAGGTTGGCTCAGAAGCAGCCATCCTTGAAAGAGTGCGTAATAGCTCACTGGTCAAGTGGTCGTGCGCCGACAGTCGAGGCGGGGCTCAAGCGCGCCGCCGAAGCCGCGGATCCGCCGCGATGAGGGCTCTGCCGCCCCCCTGTGGGGGCGGTGGGGCGCGGCGGGTGGTGAGGGGCGTCCCGCCGGGGTGAAGCCGCCGGGTGACCGGGGGTGGACGGCGCGGAGTGAGAATGCGAGGCATGAGTAGCGATACTGGGGTGGGAGTCCCCAGCGCCGTATGACCAAGGGTTCCAGGGCCAGGCTGGTCCGCCCTGGGTGAGTCAGGACCTAAAGGCGAGGCCGACGGGCGTAGTCGATGGATGACGGGTTGATATTCCCGTACCGGACCGGATACCGACCGTGCCGACGCGCGGGTGCTGACCCACGCCCGCGCCGCCCGTGTACGCCCCCGCGTCCCGGTCTTCGGGCCGGGCAGGGGGCAGGGGCGACGGGGTCTGGGGACCCTCCGCGCAGGTAGGCAAGCGTATTAACAGGGGTGACGCGCAGTGGTGGCCCCGCGGGTCTGATGGCTCGGCCCGTTCAAGCGCGCGCCCGCCGCCCAGGCAAATCCGGGCGGCTGCCTTCGATGGCGGGGTGAGGGCGCGATGGTGACCCGGCCCGGTGGGGTCGAGGAAGTAGGAGTGATCCTGTGGCGCCGAGAAAAGCCTCGACGCGAGGGGCCGGTCCGCCCGTACCCCAAACCGACACAGGTGGTCGGGCAGAGCATGCCGAGGCACGGGCGAACCGTGGTGAAGGAACTCGGCAAAAACGCCCCCGTAACTTCGGGAGAAGGGGCCCGAACCCTGAGGCCCCGAGCGGGCTGGGGGTGAGGTCGCAGAGGCCAGGGGGAGCGACTGTTTACTAAAAACACAGGTCCGTGCGAAGCCGCAAGGCGATGTATACGGACTGACGCCTGCCCGGTGCTGGAAGGTCAAGAGGACCCGTCAGCCCCCTTGCGGGGTGAAGCGGTGAATCAAGCCCCAGTGAACGGCGGTGGTAACTATAACCATCCTAAGGTAGCGAAATTCCTTGTCGGGTAAGTTCCGACCTGCACGAATAGCGTAACGACTCCCCCGCTGTCTCCACCACGGGCCCGGCGAAGTGCATTACGATAAAGATGCTCGTTGCGCGCAGAAGGACGGAAGACCCCGGGACCTTCACTGCAACTTGGTATTGGCGCCCGGTTCGGCTCGTGCAGGATAGGTGGGAGACTGTGAGGCCGCCGCGTCAGCGGCTGCGGAGTCGTCGTTGAGATACCACTCCGGCCGTGTCGTGCGCCTGAACCTGGGCCCGTGATCCGGGTCAGGGGACAGTGCCTGGCAGGGTAGTTCAACTGGGGCGGTTGCCTCCCAAAAGGGTAACGGAGGCGCTCAAGGGTCCCCTCAGCCTGGTCGGCAACCAGGTGTCGAGTGCAAGTGCACAAGGGGGCTTGACTGCGAGACCGACGGGTCGGGCAGGTGCGAAAGCAGGAACTAGTGATCCGGCGGCTCCGTGTGGACGGGCCGTCGCTCAACGGATAAAAGGTACCCCGGGGATAACAGGCTGATCCTGCCCAAGAGTCCATATCGACGGCATGGTTTGGCACCTCGATGTCGGCTCGTCGCATCCTGGGGCTGGAGCAGGTCCCAAGGGTTGGGCTGTTCGCCCATTAAAGCGGTACGCGAGCTGGGTTTAGAACGTCGTGAGACAGTTCGGTCCCTATCCTCTGCGCGCGCAGGAGACTTGAGGAGACCCGTCCCCAGTACGAGAGGACCGGGACGGACGGACCTCTGGTGCGCCAGTTGTCCCGCCAGGGGCACCGCTGGTTGGCCACGTTCGGGAAGGGTAACCGCTGAAGGCATCTGAGCGGGAAACCACCTCCAGACCAGGTCCCCGCACAGCCCCGGGGTGTGGAAAGACCCCAGTGGACCACTGGGTCGATGAGGCCGGAGGTGCAAGCCCGGCAACGGGCTCAGCCGACCGGTACTAATGAGGCCGACACGAACCACACACACACACGCACACCCGCACCAGCGCCCGAGCGCGCCGGGACGGGCAGCGAACCAGACCACCCGCGTCCACTACGCGGCCCAGAACCAACCCACCCCACCCCACACACGGGGCGGCCGACCGGGCACCACAACCCCACCACCGTCCCGGCGGCCACAGCGGGCAGGGGAAACGCCCGGACCCATACCGAACCCGGAAGCTAAGCCCCCAGCGCCAATGGTACTGCCCCCACCAGGGAGCGGAAGAGTAGGACACCACCGGAACACACACCACCGGCCCGCGCGGGGCAGCGCTCACCAGGCGCCCACCCCACGCGGGCCAAACCCCACACCCACACCCTATACAACACAACGAAGGTTATTCAGCGGGCTCATGGTGGCGCTCGACCCTGCGTTGCGCTGACCACGGCGGTCCGACCATCGTTCTCGAATGCGGAATGCGCATCCCGGCGTCCGGGGCGCAGCGGCGCCGGGCGCCGCGGTCCGCAGATCGTCGGGTAACAGCCGAGCACGTCACTTAACCCGCGAGATCGTCATGAACCCGCGAGCACGTCACCTGGCAGACGTGCTCGCGGGTTGACGATCTCTGGGGTACGATCTCGCGGGTTGAGTGACGTGCTCGCGAGCCGGCGGCGTCACGACATGCGAGACGCCGTCCCACCACGCGAGACGCACTACCGAGACGAAGCGGGGACGGGGCGCCGGAACCGACCCGCCGCGCTGAGGAAGGCGGCAGGGCCCGCATCGACGCCGCCTCCAGAAGCACGCCGCCCGGCGCCACGCCGCCCGGACCCAACCGCATCATCCAGGTCCTCACCAAGCAGACTGCGATGGTCGCCGGCACCGCCGCGGCCAGCACCGTCCGCTCACCGGCCGCCAACTCATCGCCCCACGCACCCAAACGGACCGACGACGGATCACCCGTGATGGTGGATTGCATCGCCCGCGCTCCCAGCAGGTCGACGTCGCCGCCCGGGTCGAGACCCTGGTGCGGGCCCACCCTCTTCACGGGAGAACGTCACAACCAGGCCCTGCTCTCCCTGGCCCACCGCCGCGTCACCCTGCACGCGCATGTCCGCGACGCGTGCCCTACGACCCGCAGCCAGCGGCACAACGCCGCTTGACACACCGCACAGGGGCACCCCGCAGTCTCCGCCGCGGCCCCAGCCGCTCAGGGACGCCCCGCCCGGCCTCCGCGGTTCAGACCCAGGACGGCAGCAGCATGTGCCAGTGCCAGAAATCGTAGGAGACCGCCTGGCCGGTCCAGATGAGCCACCACAGCACGGCGAAGATCGTGGCGGCAACGACGACGACGGCGAGAACCCACAGGCCCTCGGCGCGCATGCGCCACGCCGGCACCCCGTCCACTCGGCCGGCAGACCGCGACGCATCGGCCGTCCGCCGAATCCCAGCAGCCGCGCACGAATCCGCGTGGATACGGTCGGCCCTCGCCAATCCTTCCGGAGGCCAGGGCGACATCCTCCGCCACCGCCAGACGGGAACCGGGCACGGGCTCAAGAGTCCGGAGATCGCACCGAGCCACAGGGTGAGTGCGAGAGCACCACGAAAGGCGCGAAGGCCACCGTGTAGAAGTTGAAGATGGTGCGGTTGCTGTAGATGAACCACGGCAGGTACAGGCCGACGTACCCGATGAGGGCCGCCCAGACCCGCCAGTCCCTGTTGCGGAGGGCCAGCACCAGCACGCAGAAGACGAGGCCCGATAATGGCCGACCACCACACGGGGATGTTCCCGATCGACGTAATGGCCTGGACGCATTTGCCGGTCCGCAGCGGGCGCTGGCGAGCTCGCGCTCGTCGGCCCAGTAGAAGGAGGTCGGCCGCCACTGCACCAGCCACTGAATGGGCTTGGACATGTAGGGGTGAAACTCCTCGAGGTGGGTGTGGAAGTTGTACATCGACAGGGTGGTACTCGAGCAGACTGTTGAGGGCTGTCGGGCAGCCAGCCGCGTACGAGATCGCCGTTGAGGCGCTGAGTAGCCGCCCAGTTGCGGTCGAATGAGCGGGCGTGGGTGAACCGACCACCACCGAGCACGTAGACCACCAGGGCGACGGGGACGAGGTGGAGGAAGTCGAGGATACCGCGGTGCAGGATCCCGTCGAGGGAACCAGCTGCGCGCCCGGATGCGGTGCAGCGCCGTCAGGGTCCCACACGACGGTGAGGATCCCGACGGCGGCCAGGAGGTATCGCCCGACCACTTGATCGAGCAGGTCAGGCCCAGGCACACGCCGGTCGCCGGGAGCCAGGGCCGCACAAGCGGCAGGGGCGCCCAGGAACCGACGTGCGCCGTCCAGTCCGCCCGCCAGGCGAGTGCGGAACCACTCGCGGTCGTGCACCAGGCAGTAAACGGACAGGAGCGCGAAGAAGCCGATGAAGATGTCGAGCAGGCCGATGCGCGACTCCGTGATCCCGGTGCCGTCGATGGCGGGAGGAATCCCCGCCAGGCCCGCCAGGAGCGGCGAGCGCGTCAGCCGCATGGTCAGTCGTGCCAGCAGGAATACGGTGAGGATGCCGGCGACCGCCGGGATGAAGCGCCAGCCGAAGGGCGTGCCCGGGCCGAAGATCTCCATTCCCAGGCCGATGAGCCACTTGCCCAGCTGCGGGTGGACGACGTAAGCGGGCTCGCGGGTCAGCGCCGAGAATTGCCCTGGGAGAAGAGCTCGTCGGCGTTGTGGGACCAGACCGACTCGTATCCGTTGTGCCACAGGGCGTAGGCGTCCTTGACGTAGTAGATCTCGTCGAACATGAGCCGGTCGGGATGCCCCAGGCCGATCAGTCGGGTCAGGGCCGCGATGAGCGTCACGATTCCGGTGGCGATCCAGCCGTTAATGCGCACGGACCGCTCCAGGACCCAGTCCTTCGGTTTCAACCCGAGCCGACGGCGCAGCCGGTCCTGCATCCGCGACGAGATCGGGAGAGGGAGGCCCCGGCTCCGGACGGGCGGGCGAGGAACTGCATCGTCGCAGATTCCGTCGTGACGCCGACCGCATTGCCCCACTCGGACGGCGGTGCGACGGGGTCGGGCATAAGGCCGTAGTCCACCCCCATGGGAATGGGGGCCGGTGCCGCATCGTCCGTGGTCCCGGCGGTCTCCGTCCGGCGCGCTTCCGGTTTCGACATCCTCGATCCCGGCGTCCTCGGCGGAGGTTCGGTTTCGGCGACCCCGTTGGAATCCGTCGTCGTGACCGAGGGCGATGCCCCGTCCGGGATTGACGGGCGGCTCCGTCTCGGTCGGCGGGGCCGACACGTTGTCGGAGGGGCTGGGCAGGGCGTCACGGGAGTGGCTCACGGCGGTGAGTCTAAATCCGTGACCATACTGAGCCCATGAGTGACGCCACGTCCTGCCCGCAGTCCGACGACGGCGCCGGCCCTTCCGCCGACCCTCCTGCCCTGCGTCCCGGCGCTATTACGCTGGCCGCCACGCCGATCGGCAATATGGGAGACGTCACAGATCGCCTGCGTCATGCCCTGGCCGCCGCCGACATCATCGCCGCCGAGGACACCCGCCGTCTGCGCGCCCTCGCCCAGCGCGCGGGCGTCCGCGTCGTCGCCCGCCTCGTGTCCTTCCACGAGCACAATGAGCGCGACCGGGCCGCCCAGCTCGTCTCGGCGGCCCGGGACGGCGCCCGCGTCCTCGTTGTCTCCGACGCCGGGCATGCCCTCGGTCTCCGAGCCCGGGCTACCGCCTCGTCGTCGCCGCCGACGGGCGGGCGTGCCCGTCACGGTCGTGCCCGGCCCCTCCGCGGTCCTGACGGCCCTGGCGCTGTCCGGACTGGCCACCGACCGCTTCTGCTTCGAGGGCTTCCCGCCCCGCCGCCCGGGGAGCGCGGGCGCGTCCTGCGCTCCCTGGCGGGAGCCGCACCCTGATCTTCTTCGAGTCCCCGCGCCGCGTCCACGACACCCTGACCGACATGGTCGGGGCCTTCGGCGCCCGGGGCGCCGCGCCGCGCTGTGCCGGGGCTGACCAAGACCCACGAGGGACGTTCGCCGCGCCACCCTGGGCGAGCTCGCCGCGCTGACCGACGGCGGAGCGCTCGGGGAGATCGTCCTCGTCGTGGCGGGGCCGATCGCGCCGACGCCGATCCCGCCGGCGCCGCCCGCAGGCCCTCGCCCTGGCGGGGAGGGATGAGGCTCAAGACGGCGGCGGGCGTCGCCGCCCAGGCCGCCGCCTTCGTCCCAACGAGGTCTACCGGGCGGCCCTGGAGCTGCGCGATCAGTAGCGCGGGGCCGCGCCCGCGGGTCGGATCAGTACGCTGCCACTGCTGGTCTCCCGGGTAGCCGCCGCCCATGGCGACCTGCGCCTCGTGGGCCTTCCTGTCGTACGAGAGCGCACGACCAGCCAGATAATGGCGCCGATGAGCAGGGGAAGACCCACGATGCTCAGGAGGACGATGCCGACGAGCCCCAGGGCCCCGCCGACGACGCCCTCGCCGTGCAGGCCCTGCCCGAGGTAGACCTTCTCGGATCCCGGGGTGGTGCAGCTGATGGTGTGCTTCCCGTCCTGGCCGGAGGAGAAGGTGGCGACCATCCTGTGACCGTCGAGTCTCACCGTCGAGTCGTCCAGCTTGGCGATTGACACGTCGGAGCCGTTCGGGGCGGTGACGGTGCAGGAGGGATCGCCCTCGCTGTACAGGGGCGTAGTCGCTGGTGCTTTTCAGGTCCGCCGCCACCTCGCCGTTGGGCTTGATGAGCGTCAGCGTGCGGGAGATGTCATGACCACCACCACTGAGGCGATGAAGATGGCCAGCGCCCGAGAACCATCACCAGCGCGATGCTCAGGAGGATGACCGGCCCTTCTTGCCCTTGGGGGCCGGGACCGGCACGCCAGCGCCCGCGTAGGAGAGGACTCGTCGTACGGGTTATTGCCGCCGTAGGCGGTGTCATCGCGTTCTGCTGGCCGAAGTAGGGTCCGCCCGCCCTGGGCGTAGGGCGCCGACGGCGCGCCGGGGCCGGCGTAGGCGGGCCCTGGCCGTACGGCTGGGAGCCGTAGGGCGAATCGTTGGACGGGGTACCTGGGACATTGCGTGATCCTCTTATCCGTTATCCGTTATGCACAGGGGTTCAGTACTGCTGCCGGCCTCCCGGGTAGCCGCCGCCCATGGCCGCCTGCGCCTGGCGGGCCTTCCTGTTGTACGAGAGGCGCACGACCAGCCAGATAATGGCGCCGATGAGCATGGGGACGCCCACAGCGGCCAGGATGATGGCGACGCCCATGCCCAGCACGCCGTTGACGATGCCATCGCTGTCCAGGGCCTGCCCGATGCTGACGTCCTCGGATCCCGGGGTGGTGCAGTTGATGGTGTGCTTCCCGTCCTGCTCGGGGGAGAAGGTGGCGACCATCGTGTGGCCGTCGACCTTCGTGTTGGAGGCGCTCACATCCAGGACCGCCACGTCGGAGCCGTTCGGGGCGGTGACGGTGCAGGAGGGGTCCCCATCGCTGTACAGGGCGTAGATGCTGGAGCCCTTGAGATCCGCCGTCACCTCGCCATTGGGTTTGACGGGCGTCAGCGTGCCGGAGATATTCGCCACCATCACCACTGAGCCGATGAAGACGGCCACGGCCCCGAGAACCATCACCAGCGCGATGCTCAGGAGGATGACCGGCCCTTCTTGCCCTTGGGGGCCGGGACCGGTGAACCCGTGTAGGGAGAAGGACTCGTTGTGCGGGTTATCGCCCCGTCAGGCGGGTGCCGCCGCGCTCTGAGGGCGGCGTAGGCCCGGGCGGCGGACCCGGCCCGCCCTGGGCGTGACCGGCCCGCCCTGGGCATAGGGATCCGGCCCGCCCTGGGCGTAGGGTGCCGACGGCGCACTGGAGCCGGAGTAGGGCGAGCCCTGGCCGTACGGCTGGGGAGCCGTAGGGCGAGTCATTGGACGGGGTACCTGGGACATGCGTGATCCTCTGTGCATAGGGGCGGTCCGGAAGTCCGGAGGACGACCTGGCTGATGCGGGGACGCGGGCGTCGTCGTACCGGTCGATCCAGGATACGGCAGGACGCCGTCGTGGCCGTGTCCGCGGGAGCGGATAGGCTTAGCGCCATGAGCCACATCCTCTCCGCGGTCGCCTGGCCCTACGCCAACGGCCCCCGCCACATCGGCCACGTCGCCGGCTTCGGCGTGCCCTCCGACGTCTTCTCCCGCTACATGCGCATGGCGGGCCACGACGTCCTCATGGTCTCGGGCACGGACGAGCACGGCACTCCGATCCTCGTCGCCGCCGATGAGGAGGGTGTGAGCGCCCGCGAGCTGGCCGACCGCAATAACCGGCTCATCGTCGAGGATCTGGTGGCCCTGGGCCTGTCCTACGACCTGTTCACCCGCACCACCGCAGGCAACCACTACCGCGTGGTGCAGGAGATGTTCCGCACGGTGCGGGACAGCGGCTACATGATCGAGCGGGTCACCCGCTCCGCCATCAGCCCTCGACCGGCCGCACCCTGCCCGACCGCTACATCGAGGGAACCTGTCCCTGTGCGGCGCTCCCGGCGCCCGCGGCGACCAGTGCGACACCTGCGGCAACCAGCTCGACCCCACCGATCTCATCGCCCCCCGTTCGCGCATCAACGGCGAGACCCCCGGAGTTCGTCGAGTCGGTCCACTACTTCCTCGACCTGCCGGCCCTCGCCGACGCCCTGGGGGCCTGGCTCGACGAGCGCGAGGCCTCGGGCACGTGGCGCCCCAATGTCATCCGCTTCTCCAAGAACATCCTCCAGGAGATCCGCCCGCGCGCCATGACGCGCGACATCGACTGGGGCATTCCCGTGCCCGGCTGGGAGGACCAGCCCACCAAGCGCCTCTACGTGTGGTTCGACGCCGTCATCGGCTACCTGTCGGCCTCCATCGAGTGGGCCCGGCGCTCCGGCGACCCGCAGGCCTGGCGGGCCTGGTGGAACGACCCGCAGGCCCTGTCCTACTACTTCATGGGCAAGGACAATATCGTCTTCCACTCCCAGATCTGGCCCGCCGAGCTCCTGGGCTACAACGGCCAGGGGTCCCGCGCGGGCCTGCCCGGCGTCGGCCCCGGCGAGCTCGGCGTCCTCGACCTGCCCACCGAGGTCGTCTCCAGCGAGTTCCTCACCATGGAGGGCCGGAAGTTCTCCTCCTCCCACGGCATCGTCATCACGTGCGCGACTTCTGTCCCGCTACCAGGCCGACGCCCTGCGCTACTTCATCTGCGCCGCCGGCCCGGAGAGCGCCGACGCCGACTTCACGTGGGCCGAGTTCGTGCGCCGCACCAACGGCGAGCTCGTGGCCGGCTGGGGCAATCTGGTCAACCGCACCGCCGCCATGATCCACAAGCGCTTCGGCGCCGTCCCCGAGCCCGGCGAGCTCCAGGAGGTGGACCGGGCCTGCTGAACTCCATCGGGGAGGGTTCGACGTCGTCGGCGGCTCCTGCGCCGCCACCGCCAGAAGGCCGCCCTGGCCGAGGTCATGCGCCTGGTCGGGGAGGCCAATAAGTACGTGGCGGACACCGAGCCCTTCAAGCTCAAGGGCGAGGGCAGCGCCCCGCCTGGCCGCGGTCCTGCACACCTCGCCCAGGCCGTGGCGGACCTCAACCTCATGCTCTCGCCCTTCCTCCCCACGCCGCCAACGACGTCGACCGCGTCATGAGGCGGGGACGGGCAGATCGCGCCCATGCCCCGGATCGAGGAGGTCGCCGAGCTCGACCCGCAGGTCCTGCCCGAGGGCCTTCGCCGGCCGCACCGGCTACCCCATCATCACCGGCGACTACACCACCGCCCCCTGCCTGGCGGCGCCACGAGGTCGTCGTCGGCACCCCCATCGCCAAGCCCGCCCCCGTCTTCGTCAAGCTCGACGAGGTCCATCGTCGAGGCCGAGCTGGCCCGCTACGCCGACGCCGTCCCCGACGACGTCACCGGCGCCTGACACCGCCGCGGCGCCGCCTTCGGGCGGTGCGGATGAGCTTCGAGGAGCGCCGAGGCCGCAAGCACCGCGACAGGGTCCTGGCCGCCGGCCGACGCCGTCGCCCCTGGCCGGGCCTGTGACCGACAACCACACCCACCTGCCGGTGGGACGGGCCCATCCGGCGCCGCCCCGATGACGCCGCCGCCCCCGCTCCGAACGGCGATGCCCCCGGCGCCGCTCGGCTGGCGCCGCCCCCGACGCCGCCGAGCTGGTGCGGCGCGCCGCCGCCGTCGGCGTCACCCGCATGATCACCTCGGCCTGCGAGACCGCCACCTGGGAGGGCTCCTCGATCTGGCCCGCGACCTCGCGGGCGTGCGGGTCGCCGCGGCGATCCACCCCAATGAGGCGGTGGCGCACGCCGGGGTGCGCGAGGTGGGCCCCGACGGCCTGGAGCCGCTGTCGGAGCCCCATCACGCCGAGCCGTTGGACGGGGCCATGTCCCGCCTGGAGGGCCTGGTGCGCGCCCACCGGGGGCCTCGTGGTCGCCGTCGGGGAGACCGGCCTGGACTACTTCCGCGCCGGGCGAGCGCGGTCGGGCCGTCCAGAGGGAGGCCTTCCGGGCGCATATCGCGCTGGCCAAGGAGCTGGGGCTGCCGCTGCAGATCCACGACCGGGACGCCCACGAGGACTGCGTGGCCGTCCTGGAGGCCGACGGCGCCCCGGAGCGGACCGTCTTCCACTGCTTCTCCGGCGGGGCCGGGCTGGCGAGCCGCGTGCGCCGAGCACGGCTGGTACGCCTCGGTGGCGGGACCGGTGACCTACCCCGCGAACGAGGAGCTGCGCCGGGCGGTGGCGTCCCCTGCCCGCCGAGCTGCTGCTGGTGAGACCGACGCCCCCTACCTCCCGCCCAGGCCCTGGCGGGAGGCGCCCCTAACGCCTCCTACCTCATGGGGGCCACCGTGCGCTTCCTGGCGCGGCTGCGCGGCGTCGACGAGAGCGGATGTGTTCGCTCTTAGCTGTGAGCAATAACACAGTCTATGGGATGTGGTAGGGTCTTCCGTCGTGCCGGAGCGGTATTCGGCGGCTTTTCCGTGCTTGTGTGACTGCACGTATTGCACAGACGCCGATGGTCCGCTAGCGTCAGTGAACACTACTACCGTGAGGACAGGATCAGTGGGTCGACACTCTCAAAGCAGTTCCCTGCGCACGACGGCGGTCGGGCTCGGGGCGCTCGTTCAGAAGGGCTTGACTTCCTCCGCCAGCCCTGCACGTGGGCGCCGGCGGGCGGAGAAGGCGCCGCGCAGCGTCATCTCGCCGACGATGTACCGCGCGGGCGGTGTCGCGGCCGCCCTGGCGCTGGCCGTATCCGGCGGCGCCTACGCGGCGGTCCAGGCCACGGGCCCGGACGCCCGGCCGATGACCGAGAGCCAGGCGCGTCTTCAGGACCTCGCCGACAACTCCGCTCCGGACGTCGACGACTCCGCCCCGGCGACCGACGAATCGCCGGAGCTGCCGGTCGAGGGCGATCAGTCCTCGATGACCACGGTCACCGAGGACGTGACCGATGCGCACCTCCACCCAGGAGGAGACCGACTCGCTGCCCCAGGGGCAGACCCAGGTCAAGACCGCCGGCGTCGACGGGGTCTCCCGCGTCACCTATCAGGTGACCATGCGCGACGGCCAGGAGGTCTCCCGCGAGGCCGTCTCCAGCGTGGTGGTCACCCAGCGGGTCGATGAGGTCGTGCTCGTGGGCACCGGCGACGCGACGGCGTCGGCCGCGCCCGCCGCCGCCGCGTCGTCGGCCCCCGCGGCGGAGACCGCCGCCGCCGGAACCGACGCCGCCTCCGCCCAGGCCGTCGCCAGGTCCATGATGAGCCTCCCTACGGCTGGGGGACGACCAGTTCTCCTGCCTGGTCAGCCTGTGGAACCGCGAGTCCAGCTGGAACTATCAGGCCGAGAACGCCTCCTCCGGCGCCTACGGCATCCCCCAGTCCCTGCCCGGGTCGAAGATGGGCTCGGTCGGTGCGGACTGGCGCACCAACCCCACCACCCAGATCGTCTGGGGCCTCGGCTACATCTCCGGCCGCTACGGCTCGCCCTGCTCCGCCTGGGCGCACTCGGAGGCGACCGGCTGGTGCTGATCGGCGGGTGCGGCCGCTGATCGGCCGGTCCGGGTCGCAAGGCGACGCCGCAGCCCGTCCGCCACCGCTGATCCGCCCGTTGCGGCGGCCCCTGCTCCGACAGGGCGGCCCACCGCCGAGTACGCGGCGGTCCTGCTGCGCCGGTCCGTCCGGGCCGGCCGACGGCGGGGCCGCGTCTTCTCATGCCCGATACGGTTCGAGCCGGTGAGGCCGCACGTCCTGAAATCAGACCAGCGATCATGCTCCTCGCCACCGACGTCCCTCGATGCGGGCGGGACTGCCCGTGGCATGCGCCCTGCCCGCTACGCTGTTGTCATGCCTGAGACCTCTGCCGTCCACGGTGCCGGGCACTACGACGCCCCCGCTCGCGGTCTGCTCGGCCCGGGGGATGTGCGCGGACTCGTCCGGGCCCTGGGCATCCGCCCCGCCAAGGCCCGGGGGCAGAACTTCGTCCACGACGCCGGCACGGTGCGCCGCATCGTCCGCCGCGCCGGGGTGCGGCCGGGCGAGGAGGTCCTCGAGATCGGCGGGCCTGGGCTCGCTCACCCTGGCGCTCCTGGAGGCCGGGGCCCGCGTCACCGCCGTCGAGATCGACCCTCGGCTCGCGCGCGCCCTGCCCGTCACCGCCGCCGCCCGCCTGCCGGACGCCGCCGCCCGCCTGCGCGTCGTGACCGCCGACGCCCTGACCATCGACGGTCCGCACGCCCTGGGCGCCCGGCCCCCGCCCGACCCGCCTCGTGGCGAACCTGCCCTCTACAACGTGGCCGTCCCGGTCCTGCTCACCGTGCTCGCCGCCCTGCCCTCCCTGCGCTCGGCCACCGTCATGGTGCAGGCCGAGGTCGCCGACCGCCTCGCCGCGGCCCCGGGACCAGGGCCTACGGCGTCCCCAGCGTCAAGGCCGCCTGGTACGCCTCGGCCAGGCGCACGATCACCGTCGGGCGGACCGTCTTCTGGCCCGCGCCCAACGTCGACTCGGCCCTCGTCGAGCTCGTCCGGCGCGATCCGCCCGCCACCGCGGCCGCCCGCCAGGAGGTCTTCGCCGTCGTCGACGCCGCCTTCGCCCAGCGGCGCAAGACCCTGCGCCGGGCCCTGGCCCCCTGACGGCGGGCCCCGGGGCCGCCGAGGCCGCGATCCGCGCCGCCGGCATCGACCCGGGCCTGCGCGGCGAGGCGCTCGACGTCGCCGCCTTCGCCCGCCTCGCCGAGCGCCTGTTCCCCGCCCCGCCGAGAGCACGCCCGAGGAGACCCCGTGAGCCACCTGCGCGCCGTCCCCAGCGGCCCGACGCCGCCCTCGCGCTCCGGGTCAGCCACCTCGGTGCGGGTCGAGGCGCCCGGCAAGGTCAACCTCTTCCCTGTCCTGCGGGGCCCGGGGCGGACGGCTACCACCCGCTGACCACCGTCTTTCCAGGCGGTCCGCCTCATCGAGACCGTCACCGCCCGCCGCCAGGCCGTCGCCGCCCGCGGGCGGGTCACCTCACCATCGAGGGCGGCCCGCCGGGCCTGCCCGTCGACGAGCGCAACCTGGCGGTCCGGGCCGCCCTCCCGCTGGCGCGGACCACCGGCGTGCGCGAGGGCGTCGACCTCCTCCTGCGCAAGCGCGTTCCCGTCGCCGGCGGCATGGCGGCGGGTCGGCCGACGCCGCGGCCGCCCGTCGTCGCCTGCAACCAGCTGTGGGGACCGGCCTGAACCTCGCAGAGCTGACCGGCCTGGCCGCCCGGCTCAGGGGCGGACGTGCCCTTCCCGCTGCTGGGCGCCACCGCCGTCGGGCACGGCCGGGGGACGACCTCAGCCCCCTCATGACGCGGGGCACCTACCAGTGGGTCTTCGCGCTGGCCCACGAGGGCCTGTCCACCCCGTGGTCTTCGCCCGCTTCGACGAGCTGGCGGCCGCCGCCGGGCGCGCGCCCGTCACCCGCGAGGTCCCCGACGCGCTCACGACCGCCCTGCGCACGGGCGACCCCGGCGCGCTGGCGCCCGCCCTGCACAACGACCTGCAGGCCGCCGCCGTCGACCTGCGCCCGCCCTCGCCGAGGTCATCGCCCTGGCGGAGCAGGCCGGGGCGCTGCGCGCCATCGTCTCCGGCTCGGGGCCCACCGTGGCCGCGCTTCGTGCCGGAGGCCGCCACCGCCATGCGCGTGTGCCGGACCCTGACGGCCTCCGGCCTGGTCTCCGGGACCGTGCGCGCTGACGCCCCGTCGCCGGGGGCCAGGGCGGTGGGCTGATGGCGCACCGCATCGGGCTGGAGTCCATCCGCATCGCGGTGGGCCCGCGCCTCCTGCTCGACGACGTGACCCTGGGCATCGAGGACGGGCTGCGCGTGGGCGTCCTGGGGCCCAACGGGGCGGGCAAGTCCACGCTGCTGGCGGCCCTCTGGCCGGCGCGCGAGGTCGACGGCGGCCGCGTCACCCGCGCCGGCGGCACCCGGGTGGCGATGCTGCGCCAGGCCGACGACCTGCCCGGCGCACCACCGTGCGCCGCGCCGTCCACGGCGGGGCCCCCGAGCACGAGTGGGCCTCCGACCCCGCGGTGCGCGACATCCACGCCGGGCTCCTGGCCGATATCGACCCGGGGGCCGAGGTCGCCGCGCTGTCGGGCGGCCAGCGCCGCCGGGTGGCCCTGGCCGCTGTCCTGACCTCCCCGGCCGACGTCCTCCTGCTCGACGAGCCCACCAACCACCTCGACGTCGAGGGCGTGGACTGGCTCGCCCGGCACCTGAACGCCCGCTTCGCCTCCCGGCGCTCCGCCGGGGCGCTGGTCGTCGTCACCCACGACCGCTGGTTCCTCGACGCCATCTGCACCAATGTGGGGAGGTCGTCCCCGGCGTCGACCCGGGCGGCGGGCGGGCGCAGACGCCCGGACGCATCGAGACCTACGACGGCGGTTACGCCGCCTACGTGCTGGCCCGCGCCGAACGGGCCCGCCAGGCCGCCGTCGCCGCCGCCAAGCGCGAGAACCTCCTGCGCAAGGAGCTGGCCTGGCTGCGCCGCGGGGCGCCCGCGCGCACCTCCAAGCCCCGTTTCCGCATCGAGGCCGCCGAGGGCCCTCATCGCCGACGTCCCGCCCCGCGCGACGCCGTCCGAGCTCACGGCCATGGCGACGGCGCGACTGGGCAAGAAGGTCCTCGACCTGGAGGGCGTCACGGTGCGCTACCCCGAGGCCCGGCGGCGCGGGGGAGCGGGAGGTGCTGCGCCGGGTGACCTGGCGGCTGGCCCCCGGGCGAGCGCGTCGGCGTCGTCGGCGTCAACGGGGCCGGCAAGACCACCCTGCTGCGCCTGCTCGAAGGGCGTCCAGGAGCCCGACGAGGGGCGCGTCGTGCGGGGCGCGACCGTCCGGGTCGCCGCCCTGTCCCAGTCCACCCACGAGCTCGACGCCTGGCGGACAAGCGCGTCGTCGAGGCCGTCGCCATGGTCGGAGAGCGCGTGCGCGTCGGCGGCAGGGGACCTGACCGCCGCCCAGCTCGTCGAGCGCCTGGGCTTCACCCGCCGCGCGCCTGGACCCGGGTGGGCGAGATCAGCGGCGGGGAGGCGCCGCCTCCAGCTGCTGCGCCTGCTCATGACCGAGCCCAACGTGCTGCTCCTGGACGAGCCCACCAACGACCTGGACACCGACACCCTGGCCGCCGTCGAGGACATCCTCGACTCCTTCCCGGCACCCTCGTCGTCGTCTCCCACGACCGCTACCTGCTCGAACGGGTCACGGACCACCAGGTGGCCCTGCCCGGCGACGGGTCGCTGCGCGACCCTGCCCGGCGGCGTCGAGCAGTACCTGGCCATGCGGCGCGAGGCCGCCGCGACCCCCGCCGCCCCGGACGGGGCGCGCTCCGGGAAGGGCGAGGGGACGCCCCCGCGGCCCGCCGTCGACGGGCCGCCAGAGAGCCTCGCCCGGATCGAGCGGCGCATGGACCGGGCGGCCGCGGGCCGTCGAGGCCCTGCACGCCCGCCTGGAGGCGGTCTCGGCGGACCCCCTCGCGCGCGGGCGAGCTGGCCCAGCTCGGGCGCGACCTCGTAGCCGCCCGGGCCGAGCACGAGAGCTCGAGACCGCCTGGCTGGAGGCCGCCCAGGCCCTGGAGGGCCTGACGCGCCCGCCCCCGCGTGACGGCGTCCACTACGCTCTTTTCATCCTTCACCGAGCCTTTCTCGCCGGGGAGCGGCGGGCTCGTGGGTCGGGATCGTCGCGATGGTGCGGATGGGCGGGCGCGGTGTGGTGCGGTGGGGCTCCCTGGGGCGGTCCGGGGCGAGGGCGTGTCCAGATCTGTTGCAAAGGCGCTCCGGACCGGGATCGACGGCGAGCAGAAGCGCGGAATATCAACGATTCTCCTCCGGCGTCCGGCGGGATTCGGGCCTTTGCAACAGATCTGGACAAACCAGCGCCGCCAGTGGCCCCTCGGGTGAGTCGCCGCGGAGGTTATTCAGCGGGTGCATGGCGGCGTTCTCCTTGGACCACTTGCGTGCGGTTGGACCACGGTGGTCCGACCGTCGTTCTCGAGGGCGAAGTGCGCGTCCCGGCGTCCGGGGCGGCAGCCGCGGCGCCGCAGTCGCGAATCGCCGGGCAACCGCCGAGATCGTCTATGACCCGGCACGTACCTCTGGCAGACGTGCTCGCGGGTTCATGACGATCTCGCGGGGTTATGACGATCTCGCGGGTTAAAGTGACGTGCTCGCTGAGCCGCCGCGTCACGACATGCGAGACGCCGTCCCACCATGCAGACGACCGGCGGGGCGGGGCTCTGGAACTGCTCTCGCCGCCGCAGGCCGCCCCCGCCGACCGGCCGGTCGATCCCATCGCGCCCAGCGCCCCAACGCGCCCGGGAGGCGACTCGGACGGGTCATCACGACCGGTCCGTGCCCCAACGCGCCTCGGTGGCTCTCGCATCACACCCGGGGAACGCACCAGAACCACCCCGAATAACCTTCATAATATCGCTTCCCGGAAATGCGACCAGACGCCCGCTGAATAACCTTCGCGGGCGGGCGCGAGTCGTCGCGGACCACGGCGCCGATCCCGGACCCGGAGCCCACTCGAGAAAGGCCCACTGCGCGGGAAAAGGGCGTAGCGGTGGGTGAAAAGGCGGCCCCGCTACCGGTCCGGCCCGCCGTCGCGCAGCTCGGGCTTGGGCTCCATGGCCCGCAGGCCGTTCCAGGCGAGGTTGACCATGTGGGCGGCGGCCTCCTCCTTGCTCATGGCCCGGTTCTCCAGCCACCACCACGCCGGCGAGAGACGATCCCCACGAGCATCTGGGCGTACAGCGGGGCGGTGCGCGGATCGATCCCGTGGTCGGAGAACTGGGAGGCGAGAATGCCCGAGACCTGGATGGCCACGTCCGCCAGGAGCGTCGAGTAGGTGCGCGCGGCCCGGGTCGGTGGACGAGGACAGCAGGCGGAAGCCGTCGGGGAGTCCTCGATGTGGGTCAGCAGCGCCAGGGCGGCGCGCTCGAGGATGATCGACGGGAGCCCGAGGAGCGCAGCGAGGCGGTGATGGTCGAGGAGATGGCGGTGAGCTCGCGGTCGACGATGACGGCGTAGAGCCCTCCTTGCCGCCGAAGTGCTCGTAGACCACCGGCTTGAGACCTGGCCCGGCTGGCGATCTCCTCGATGGAGGCGCCCTCGAAGCCCTTCTCGGCGAACAGGCGCCGGGCGACGTCGATGAGCTGCTCGCGCCGTTCACTCGCGCTCATCCGGTCCGCTTGCTCGCCTTGCTCGCCATGGGCACAATCATGCCGCGCCGCACGGGCCCGCAGGAGGGCGCGGGCGGGCCGCCGGGTTCCCGTGGATGGACGGGCCGTGAGACACTGGCCCGCAGCCGCGGGGCCGGTGAGCCAGCCGCGGCGTTCCGCCCTGGTGTAGTGGCAGCACGCAGGCCTTTGGAGCCTTGAGGCCCGGGTTCGAACCCTGGGGGCGGAGCGGACCGGCCGACGCTGCGCCCGACGGCCGCCGCGACCGCTTCGTGACACGGCGCTCGCCCCGCCTACCGCGTTCGGCGCGCACCGGGGACATAGGATGAGGCCGCGGGCCCCGGGTCCGCGCACCGTGAGCATCAGCGAGAAGAGGACTTGTAGCTTCACGACCCCCGCCGCCGTCATCGTCATGGCCGCAGGCAGGGGAACCCGGATGCGTTCGACCACCCCGAAGGTGCTCCACCGCATCGGCGGGCGCAGCCTCCTGGACCACGCGGTGACGGCCGCGCGGGGCCTGCGCCCCGAGCACCTGGTCGTCGTGGTCCGCCACGAGCGCGCCGCCGTCGTCGCCCACCTGGCCCGAGGTCGCCCCCGACGCCGTGCCCGCCGACCAGGACGAGATCCCCGGGACCGGCCGCGCCGTGGCCTGCGCCCTGGCCGCCCTGCCCGCCGAGCTGACCGGGCCCGTCGTCGTCACCAGCGGGGACGTGCCCTGCTGGACACGGCCACCCTGGAGGCGCTCGTCGCCCAGCACCGCGAGAGGGGCGACGCCGTCACCCTGCTCACCGCCGAGCTGGACGACCCCGCCGGCTACGGCCGCGTCATCCGCGCGGGCGGGCCGGACGCGCTCGCGGTCGCCGGGGTCGTCGAGCACCGCGACGCCACGCCCGAGCAGCGGGCGGTGCGCGAGATCAACGCCGGCGTCTACGTCTTCGACGCCGCGCACCTGCGCGACGCCCTGGCGACCCTGGGCGCGGACAACGACCAGGGTGAGATCTATCTCACCGACGTCGTCGCCCGCGCTCACAGTCAGGGGCTGTCCGCCTCCGCGCTGGTCGTCTCCGACCACTGGCTCGTCGAGGGCTGCAACGACCGGGTCCAGCTCGCCGCTCTCGGCGCCGAGCTCAACCGCCGCGTCCTGAGGCGGTGGATGGTCGAGGGCGTCGGCGTGGCCGACCCGTCCTCCACCTGGGTCGACGTGACCGTCGAGCTGGCCCGCGACGTGGAGCTCGGGCCGGGGGCCCTGCTGCGCGGGCGCACCCGGGTGGGCGAGGGCACGCGCGTGGGCGCCTACTCCATCCCTGACCGACGTCGACATCCCGGCGGGCGCCCGCGTGGCGCCCTTCAGCCTGCTCGACGGCGACGCTCCGGCCCGCGGGGTCTGAGAGCGGAATAGCACCGAGGCGTGACCGTCCGGGCCGCGCGCACCAACCGGGGCCCCAGGGGCCCGTGAGAGGGAACGAGTTCATGACGGGCATCATCACCAGCGGGGAGAAGCGGCTGGTCATCGTCTCCGGGCGCGCGCACCCGGCGCTGGCCGCCGCCGTCGCCCGCGAGCTCGGCACCGAGGTGCTGTCCTCACGGCCTACGACTTCTCCAACGGCGAGACCTACGTCCGTTTCAACGAGTCGGTGCGCGGCTGCGACGTCTTCGTCGTCCAGTCCCACGGGGACCGGGTCAACGACTGGGTCATGGAGCAGCTCATCATGGTCGACGCCCTCAAGCGCGCCTCGGCCAAGCGGATCAGCGTGGTCGCCCCCTTCTTCCCCTACGCCCGCCAGGACAAGAAGCACCTGGGGCGCGAGCCGATCAGCGCCCGGCTGGTGGCCGACCTGTACAAGACGGCCGGCGCGGACCGGCTCATGAGCGTGGACCTGCACTCCAGCCAGGAGCAGGGCTTCTTCGACGGGCCCTGGGACCACCTGTGGGCCCAGCCGGTGCTGGTGGACTACATCCGCGGGCGCATCGACGCCTCCCGCGCGGCCGTCGTCTCCCCGGACGCCGGCCGCATCCGCGTGGCCGAGCGCTGGGCCAACGCCCTGGGGGCACGCCGCTGGCCTTCGTCCACAAGACCCGGGACGTCACCCGCCCCAACGAGTCGGTGGCCAACCGCGTCGTCGGCGATGTCAAGGACCGCTCCTGCGTTCTGGTCGACGACATGATCGACACGGGCGGGACCATCGCCAAGGCCGTCCGGGTGGTGCTGACCGCCGGGGCCAAGGAGGTCATCGTGGCCGCCACGCACGGCGTGCTCACCGGTCCGGCGGTCGAGCGCCTGTCGACCTGCGGGGCCAAGGAGATCGTCGTCACCGACACCCTGCCGATCCCGGCGGCCAAGCGCTTCGAGCGCCTGACGGTTCTGCCCATCGCCCCGCTCCTGGCGCGCGCGATCAAGGCGGTCTTCGACGACGGAAGCGTCGCCCGCCTGTTCGAGGCGTGAGGCGTGACGCCGTCGTGACACGGGGAACCGGGATCGCGGTCCGCCGCCTGACGCGCCGAACCGCGGCAAGTGGGGCGGCCGCTCCCCCGATACGGGGGCGGCCGCCCCATTCGTGGGAGGTCGGTCACTCGAATTGTCACAGCCAGATCACGATTAGGTCGCGATCGTCTATCGGTCACAATTTTCTATCGACGGGCCTCTACCCCTGGTTGGGCTCGATGCCCTGAACGGGCTGCGCGCGGGCGCACTGTCCCAAGTCTCCGTCTCCCAACACCGATCACGGAGCTCATACTCTCTTCCCTAGGAGTGCTGATGCGTGAATTCACGCCGCCCGTCGGGCGGATCGCCGGAATGAGGACGCGAAGGCGGGTGGATGTCGTTCTGCTCGCGCTCCTGACCGCCCTCGCCTCGCTCGCCCTCGTCCTGCCGGGTCTGAGCGCCCCGGCGCGCGCCGACGTCAATGCGGGCATCAAGGTCACCGACCTCACCCTGACCAAGTCCGACAAGACCGGCGCGGACCTCGAGGGCCCCGTCAAGGTCAAGGACATCGCCAAGCTGTCCTTCACATGGGACGCCACCGGCGCGAACCCCACGTCGGGGGACAGTTTCAGCATCGGCCTGGGCGACTACTTCACCAACCTCGTGGAGCCCCAGACCGCGTCGATGGCGGTCACCTACAACGGCCAGGTCACCGAGGTCGGCACGTGCACCCTGGACAAGACGACGGCGACCTGCACCTTCAACGACAAGATCGATGAGCTCAAGGCCGCCGGCTTCACCAGCTTCAGGGGACCACCAGCGCGCTGCTGCTGGTCATCGGCCAGACCACCTCTGAGACGACGCAGATGACCGTCAACGGCAACGCCGTCGACGTGGACCTGCCCGGGACCGGCGGCATCCGGCCCCACGACCCCGTCGAGTGGCACATGAGCAAGGTCGGGTCGGTCATCGGCGAGAACTCCAGGAACATCTACTGGGAGATCGACTCGGGGCGGACTACATCGCCGAGCAGCTCGAGGGCGTGACGGTGGACGGCCAGACGAACAGCACCATCACGTCTTCACCGACACCCTCGGCACGGGCTCGACGTTCGTCACGGACCCGGCGAGCTGGCAGCTGCAGTACTGGGGCCAGGCCAACGGGGACTTCCCGACGAGGGCGTCACCCTGGCCGATGGCAACGGAGTCGTTGACGGCAGCCAGGGCAGTTCACCGTCGCGCCCGCGATCGAGGGACAACACCGCCACGATCTCGGTCACCGGCCCCTTCAAGCCGGGCGCCAACTACCGCATCTACTACCAGTCCGCCTTCACCTCCGAGACGGGCACGGCCAAGCCGGACACCATCTACGGGAACAAGGTCTCCATCCCCAATGGCGAGGGAGGCCAGCAACAGCCAGACCTACACGTCGACCTTCAACGTCTCCGTCGAGATGGCCGCCGGCTTCGGCGGGTTCAACGTCCTCAAGCAGGCCGACGGCGACGCGGCTAACAAGGTCCCGACGGACGACCTTCGATGTCACGGTCAACTACGTCCTGCCCCGAGAAGGCCAGCACCTACACGGGGTGGCAGGCGCCGGGGACGCTGAACCCGGACAACAAGACCGGCTCCACGACCATGAAGGGTCGGCCGCGCAGAGGCGGTCGCCTATCCGAGGGACCTTCCCTGCGGGGACCAAGATCACGCTGAGCGAGGACCCGGCCAGCGCCTCCCGGCGGCGGACGGATACACCTGGGGCGAGCCGGTCTTCACCGTCGGCGGGGAGCAGGATAAGGAGAAGACCGACACCTTCACCGTCGAGGACCAGAAGGCCACCGCGGTCACGCGTGACCAATACGGCGACGCTCACGCCGGTGCCGCCGAACCCGGAGCCGAACCCGAACCCCAACCTGAGCTCCCGAACGGGCCAACCTGAACCCGCAACCCGAGCCCGAACTCCCCAACCCGGCGGTGGCCCAGCTCGACGACGCCGTCGCCGAGCCCGGCGGCGTTCAACCCGAGCCCGGCGGCGTCCAGCCCGAGCCCCAAAGCCCGGCAACTCGCTGGCCTCGACGGGCGCGAGCGTCCTGGTGCCGCTGCTGGTGGTCGGGCGGCGCTCCCCTGGGCGGAGGCGCGCTGATGCTGCGCCGTCGTCGTAGCACCCGGGCCTGAGCGGACGGGGTTCTAAGAGGCGACGCGGATCGCCGGCGATCGCGCCGGTCGTGGCGGGAGGACCCGCCGCGGCCGGCGCGACCGCCGTTATCGGGGCGCGCGAGGGGCGGGCGCCGCGTCGGGCGCGCGGGGGCCGGTCCTGACGCCGTCGCCGGGCGCGGAGGCCGGCGGCACCGGCTCGGCGGGGCCTGCGCGGCGAGGTTTACACCCGCAGCGTGCGCCTGACCGCCCTCCCTGCCCCGCTGCTCACCGACCCCGTCATCGCCGGCCTCGTCGCCGACGCCGGCCGCCGCCGGCGCACTCGACCGCAGCGCCGTCGTCGCCGCCGGGGCCCGGCCCGCCGTCCTGGCGGCCATGGCCTACGGGGAGGAGGGCGTCGCCCGCGCCGTCGGCGCTGCGGACCGGGGAGGCTGGCGGCCGCCCGGACCGGGACGCCGCGGCCGCCGCCGACCGGACCGACCCGACCCCCGCAGCCACCGCCCCGCCCCGGCGTCGGGCGGCCGGGCGGCACCCGCCCTCGTCGTCACCGCCACCACCCGCGAGGCCGAGGCCCTGTCCGCCGCCCTGACCTGCTACGCGCCCGGGCACCGACATCGCCGTCTTCCCGGCCTGGGAGACCCTCCCGCACGAGCGGCTCTCCCGCGCGCGCCGACACGGTGGCCGCGCGCCTGGCGGTCATGCGGCGCCTGGCTCACCTCGAGGACGGCGACGCCGGTCCCGGGCCGCCCTGCCGACCCTCCCGCGGCCCCATCCGCATTCTCATCACCCCGTCGGGCCCTGCTCGCCCCCGTCATCGAGGGCCTCGGGCGAGCTCGAGCCCATCCGCCCGACGCCGGGCTCGACGTCGGGCTCGAGGCCACCGCCGCCCGCCTGGCCGACGCCGCCTGCACGAGGGTCGACATGGTGGAGAACCGCGGCGAGTTCGCCGTGCGCGGCGGCATCCTCGACGTCTTCCCGCCCACCCTGGCCCGCCCGGCGCGTGGACTTCTTCGGCGACGAGATCGAGTCCGTCTCCTCCTTCGCCGTCGCCGACCAGCGCACCATCGAGGAGGTCGGCGCCGTCACCGCCACCGCCTGCCGCGAGCTGCTGCTCACCGACGCCGTGCGCGCCCGGGCCCTGGCCCTGACCGACTCCATCCCCGGCGCCGCCGACATGCTGGACAAGATCGCCGACGGCATCGCGGTGGAGGGCATGGAGTCCCTCGCCCCCGTCCTGGCCGGGGCGCATGGTGCCGCTGCTCGACCTGGTCGGCGATCGCCTCGTCAGTGACCCCTGGAGCCCTGAGCGCCTGCGCCGGCGCGCCGAGGACCTCGTGGCCACGACCGCCGAGTTCCTCGCCGCCGCCTGGACCTCGGCCGCCTCGGGGCCGGGCCCCGTGGACCCGTCCGCCGCCGCCTTCGCCCCCTGGGGCAGGCCCGCGCCCTGGCCCCTGTCCACGAACCGCGGCTGGTGGTCCTCACCTCCTCAGCGCCGGTCCGGACGCGCTCGAGCTGCCCTGCGGGACCTCGCAGCTACGCCGCCGGCTCGACGAGGCCGTCGCCGACCTGGGGCTCTGGCCCGCGGGGGCTGGAGCGTCGTCGTCGCCACCGACGGGCCCGGCCCGCGCGGCGCATGGCCTCCCTGCTGTCCGACGGCGGCGTGCCCGCCCGCATCGTCACCCACCTGGACGAGCCCGCCGACCTGGGCCGCGATGCCGACTGGACCGCTCCCGCCGGCTCCGCCGGGGACACCGACTCGCCGACGCCGACGGCGCCGCCGGCTCGGGCGCGGCCCGGGCGACGGCGTCGTGCGCGTCACCCGGGCTGGGACCGGCCACGGCTTCGTCGCCGAGGGGCTGCGCCTGGTCCCTCATCGCCGAGTCCGACCTGACCGGGCGCGCCGGCGCCGGCCCCCGCGAGCGCAAGGCCCTGCCCGCCGCGCCGCGCCCGCCGCAGCGTCGACCCGCCTCGCTGCGCCCCGGCGACCTGGTCGTCCACGCCCAGCACGGCGTGGGGCGCTTGTCGAGCTCCTGCGCCGGAAGGTCGGCGGCGGGCGCAGCGCCGCCAGTCGCGAGTACGTCGTCATCGAGTACGCCCTCTCCGGCGCGGCCAGCCCGGCGACCGGCTCCTGGTGCCCACCGACGCCCTGGACCAGGTGTCCAAGTACGTCGGCGGCGACGCCCCCGCCCTGAACCGGATGGGCGGGGCGGACTGGCAGAAGACCAAGTCCCGGGCCCGCAGGGCGGTGCGGGAGATCGCCGGGGAGCTCGTGCGCCTCTACGCCGCCCGCGCCGCCGCCACCGGGCACGCCTTCGGCCCCGACACCCCTGGCAGTCCGGAGCTGGAGGAGTCCTTCCCCACACCGAGACCCCCGACCAGCTGGCCACCATCGACGAGGTCAAGGCGGACATGGAGAAGGCCCCGGCCCATGGACCGGCTCATCTGCGGCGACGTCGGCTACGGCAAGACCGAGATCGCCGTGCGCGCCGCCTTCAAGGCCGTGGCCGACGGCAAGCAGGTCGCCGTCCTGGCGCCCACCACCCTGCTCGTGAGCCAGCACACCGAGACCTTCACCGAGCGCTACGCCGGCTTCCCCGTGCGGGTGGCCCAGCTCTCCTGTTTCCAGGACGCCGCCGCCTCCGCCGAGGTCCTGGCGGGCCTGGCCGACGGGAGCGTCGACGTGGTCATCGGCACGCACCGCCTGATCACCGGGCGGGTGCGCTTCAAGGACCTGGGGCTGGTCATCATCGACGAGGAGCAGCGCTTCGGGGTGGAGCACAAGGAGACCCTCAAGGCCCTGCGCACCGACGTCGACGTCCTGGCCATGTCGGCCACCCCCATCCCGCGCACCCTGGAGATGGCGGTGACCGGCCTGCGCGAGATGTCCACCCTGGCCACCCTGCCCTGAGGACCGCCACCCCATCCTCACCTACGTGGGCGCCTACGAGGAGGGGCAGGTCCGCGCGCCGTCCGGCGCGAGCTGCTGCGCGAGGGCCAGGTGTTCTACGTCCACAACCGGGTGGAGGACATCGACGCCGTCGCCTCCCGCCTGGCCGAGACGGTGCCCGAGGCGAGGGTCGCCGTCGCCCACGGGCAGATGGGCGAGTCCCGCCTGGAGAGGGTCATCGACGACTTCTGGCGCAGGGAGATCGACGTGCTGGCGTGCACCACGATCGTCGAGACCGGCCTGGACGTGACGGACGCCAACACCCTCATCGTCGACCGGGCCGACCGCATGGGGCCGAGCCAGCTCCACCAGCTGCGCGGGCGCGTGGGCCGCGGGCGCGAGCGCGCCTACGCCTCACTTCCTCCACCCCGCCGACAGGGCCCCTGACCGAGACCGCCCTGGAGCGGCTGCGCACCATCGCCGCCAACACCGACCTGGGGGCGGGCATGCAGGTGGCCATGAAGGACCTGAGATCCGCGGCGCCGGCAACCCTGCTGGGCGGGAGCAGTCGGGCACATCGCCGGGGTCGGCTTCGATCTGTACGTGCGCATGGTCGCCGAGGCCGTGACCGCCTACAAGAGGGCCCTCAGCGTCGGGGACGGGGGACGGGGACGGCGGGGCCGGGGCGGGAGATCGACGAGGACCTGCGCATCGAGCTGCCCGTGGACGCCACCATCCCCGAGGAGTACGTGCCCCACGAGCGCCTGCGCCTGGAGGCCTACACGAGTTCGCCGCCGCGCGCGCTGCGACGCCGACGTCGACGACGTGCTCGACGAGCTCGCCGACCGCTACGGGGCCGTGCCCGAGCCGGTCCGGCGCCTGGCGGCCCTGGCGCGGCTGCGGGCGCTGGCGGCCCGCCTGGGGTGCGCGAGATCGTCGCCCAGGGCAAGTCGGTGCGCCTGCCCCGGTGGAGCTGGCCGAGTCGAGGGCGCCTGCGCCTGACGCGCCTGTACCCAGGGGACCACGCTCGCCGGCGACCCGCACGATCGTGGTGCCCGCGCCCGGGGCCGCCCGCATGGGCGCCGGGCCGGTGGAGGGCGAGCGCTGCTGCGCTGGGCCGAGGTGCTCCTGCGCGCCGTCGTCGAGGGCGATCCCGCCTACGAGACGGAGGCCACCGCCTACCGCCGTCGCCGCTGACCCTCCCTTTCGCCGGAACCGGCGGAAAGCGACACGCGAGTCCGGCGGGAACCGCTTGCGATTCGATGCATCGCTCGGGGCGGCGCCGTGAACGGCCGGGCGGGCGTGACGACGATGAGGCGGCCGGGGCCTCCCGGGTGCCGGCGGTGGTCGTGCGCGGCCGGGCGGGCGGAGGGCTAGCATGGCCGCAAACCGCGAGTCGTCCCAGAGCCCGTCGACCCCACGTCCTCCGCGCCGTGCGCGCCTCCTCGCCGCCTGCGCCGTCCTCGTCGCGGGCCTGGCCCTGACGGGCTGCTCGGCCCACCCGGGGCGGGCCGTGTTCGGCCAGTACACCGGACTCGACGGGACCACCCGCACGCTCGACGTCTCGGAGACCAGGTTCGCCGCCGTGACGGAGGAGCTCGCCGTCACCCGGGAGAACCCGGCCGATCTCCTCCAGATGCTCGCCCTGGCTCCCAGTGTACATCGAGGTGGGGAGAAGTACGGCGTGACCGTCTCCGATGAGCAGGCCGAGACGATCCTGCGCATCTCGGGCGTGCAGGCCGAGACCTACTCGGACGACGCCATCCTGATCGCGCGCAGCTACGGGATCGTGGGCGGGCTCCAGGCCTCGGCGAGCAGGCGCGGGTCGGCCTCGCCGCCGACCTGGCCGCCATCGATGCCAGCCTCACCTCACCCACTCCCCGCGCTACGAGGAGCCGGGCCCTGCGTGATCCAGGATCGCACCGCCGCCCTCGGCGCGGGCTGATCTCCGCGGGCGCGCCGTCGCGCCCACGACGACGGGCGGCGGCGGAGGGCGGCGCCGTCACGCCGGGCGTGAACACCGGAATGCCCGGGACCCATATCCTCGTGCCCGACGCCGTCGGCTGGTAGTCTTGTGACCGTCCTCATCACGAGATCAGCAAGGAGCACCCAAAGTGGCCCTCATCGAGAACGTTCACGCCCGCGAGATCCTCGACTCCCGCGGCAACCCCACCCTCGAGGTCGAGATCCTGCTGGAAGACGGCTCCTCCGCCCGCGCCGCCGTCCCCTCCGGCGCCTCCACCGGCGCCTTCGAGGCGGTCGAGCTGCGCGACGGGGACAAGTCCCGTTACGGCGGCAAGGGCGTCGAGAAGGCCGTCGCCAAACGTCAACGACATTATCGCCCCCGAGGTCATCGGCTTCGACGCCTCCGACCAGCGCGGCCTCGACCGCCCTCGCGATCGGCCTCGACGGCACCCCCAACAAGGGCAAGCTCGGCGCCAACGCCATCCTCGGCGTCTCGCTGGCCGCCGCCCAGGCCTCCGCCGAGTCCGCCGGACTCGACCTGTACCAGTACATCGGCGGCCCCAACGCCCACGTCCTGCCCGTGCCCATGATGAACATCATGAACGGCGGCTCCCACGCGGACTCCAACGTGGACATCCAGGAGTTCATGATCGCCCCCATCGGCGCCAAGAGCTTCCGCGAGGCCCTGCGCATGGGCGCCGAGGTCACCACTCGCTCAAGGCGGTCGTCAGGAGCGCGGCCGTCCACCGGCCTGGGCGACGAGGGCGGCTTCGCCCCCAACCTCGACTCAACCGCGAGGCCCTCGAGCTCATCGTCGAGGGCCATCGAGAAGGCCGGCTACAAGCCCGGCGAGGGACGTCGGCCTGGCCATGGACGTCGCCTCCAGCGAGTTCTTCTGACGCCGACACCAAGACCTACAAGTTCGAGGGCGAGGCCCGCGACAACGACTACATGGTCCGTGCACTACGAGCAGCTCATCAGGACTTCCCCGATCGTGTCCATCGAGGACCCGCTGAGCGAGAGACGAGTGGGACCACTGGAAGGCCCTGACCGAGGAGATCGGCGACAAGGTCCAGATCGTCGGCGACGACTTCTTCGTCACCAACCCCGAGCGCCTGGCCAAGGGCATCGCGATGGGCGCCGCCAACGCCCTGCTGGTCAAGGTCAACCAGATCGGCTCGCTCACCGAGACCCTCGAGGCCGTCGAGATGGCGCACCGCGCCAGCTACAAGACCATGACCTCCCACCGCTCCGGCGAGACCGAGGACGTCACCATCGCCGACCTGGCCGTGGCCACCAACTCCGGCCAGATCAAGACCGGCGCCCCGGCCCGCGGCGACGCATCAACAAGTACAACCAGCTGCTGCGCATCGAGGACGCCCTGGGCGAGGACGCCGTCTACGCCGGCCGCTCCGCCTTCCCGCGCTTCAGGGCTGAGTCCGCCCGGGCCCGCGAAACGCGGGACCCGCCCAGTCGGCCCGGTCGCCGTCGTCCGCGACGGCCCGGGCCGCCGGTGAGCGCCGACGACGGCGACCGAGTCCTCGGCGCCTCAGCGAAGCCGGCCCGCCACCCGCGATGGTGGCGGGCGGCTTCCCGCGCGGCGGGCGCCCCGCAGCGCATCGAATCGCGTGTCATATCCGCCGGTCTCGGCGACAGCGGGCGGTGAGCAACGCGGCAGCGAGGCATGGAGCCGCCTCCCAGGTCCTGGGCCATCATCGCCTGCATGACGCCGCGCCGCCCTCCCCCAGCCCGACCGGGCACCCGCCCCGGGTCGCGCACCGGCGGGCGGGCTGCACCGCACCGCCGTGCGCCGCGCAGCGGCGAACGGACGACGACGAACACGACGAAGGAGCCCGCCGCGACCGCCCGGGCCCCGCATCCCCCTCCGACCCGGGAGTCGGCCGCCGCCTACCAGCAGACGGTGCTGCGGGTGGGCGGCCCGAGGGCGTCGCGGTTCCCGCCCAGGTCCCTCATCCTCGCCGTCGTCCTCCTGGGGGCGTTCGTCGTCACCTTCCTGTCCCTGCGCGGCTACCTGTCCCAGCAGGCCCAGTACGACGCCATCGTCAAGGGAGCTGGACCGTGCCCGCGCCACCTCCGCCACCCTGGAGGCCGAGCTCGCCCAGTGGCAGGACGACGACTCACGTGCGCTCCCAGGCCCGCGAGCGCCTGTCCTACGCTCATGCCGGGGAGACCACCTACGTCGTCGTCGGCGCCGAGCAGATTCGAGGACGAGGCCGAGCACGCCCGCGCCAAGGCCGACGGCGCCTGGGCCCGGCCCTGGTACGAGACCCTCAGGAGTCGGTGCAAGAGGCCGAGCGCGCCGTGACGGCGGCGGCGCCCGAGGCCGGGCGTTCGCGCCGAGGACCTGAGGCCCTGCGCGCCCAGCTCGGGCGCGAACCGCGCGGCGTCGTCGCCATCGCCGCCGCTGCGCGTGCGGGCGGCCCACGGTGGTGCGCACCGCCCCCGCCTGCCCTGACGGCCTCGCCCTTCCCGACCACCTACCACTCACCCACCCGGCCGCCGTGAGGGGCTGCTCCACCCTGAGGCCGAGCACCTCATGGAGGACTTCAACGCCCGGCTGCGCGCGGACCCCGCCCTCGCCGCCGCCCACGCGCGCGCCCACGAGACTACCTCGCCCGGCGCGCCGAGCTCGGCGCGCCGCAGAGATCGACGGAGGTCTCCGCCGGCGGCATGCCCGCGCGCGTCAGTGCCTGCACGCCCTGCTCGGCCCACGCGCTCGCGGCCGGTCCGGGCGTCAACCCGATCGGCGATCTCACCCTGGCGGCGCTCAGAGCGCGGCCTGTGGGACGACCGGCGCTGCTCCTGCTGAGCCGTGCGGGGCGCCGGCGTCCCGGGCAGGGGCGGCCGCGACCCGCGCGCCGGCCGCCGCGGCGCAGGGTTCGCGCGCCCGGCGAGGATCCCGTGAGAGGATCCCCTGGTATGACACGCGTGGCCGCCATCGACTGCGGCACCAATACGATCCGTCTGCTCATCGCCGACGCCCGGGCGTCCTCCGGCGGCGCCGTGCGCCTGGTCCCGCTGGTGCGCCTCAATGAGATCGTGCGCCTGGGGCAGGGGCGTGGACCGCACGGGCCGGCTCGACGAGGCGGCGCTGAGCGCACCCCTGGCCGTCGTCGGGGACTACGCGGACCGGTGCCGCGAGCTCGGGGCGCAGTCCGTGCGCTTCGTGGCCACCTCGGCCACCCGGGACGCCTCCAACCGCGCCGTCTTCGTCGAGGGCGTGCGCGAGCTGCTCGGCGTCGAGCCGGAGGTCGTCTCCGGCCAGGAGGAGCGCGGCTGTCCTTCGCCGGTTCGCTGCTCGGGGGCCGACGGCGGAGGGGCGTTCCTCAGTGCCGACGCCGGCGCCTCGCCGGGTCCGAGGCCGCCGCCGCCGGGCCCTGACGCCGCGCCCGTCGGCCCCCGACCGGACTCCCGGCGATGCCGCCGTCCCGATGCCGATATCCGTCCCGGCGCCGGCGGGACGCGGCGCCTCGTGACGGATCTGGGGGCGGCTCCACCGAGCTCGTCCTGGGCGTCGACGCCCCCGCCGCCGCCTACTCCATGAACACCGGGTCCGTGCGCGTGACCGAGCGCTACCTGGCCGACGGCGTCACCCGGCCGCCGAGGCCGCCGCCCACGATCACGTGCGCGCCCTGCTGGACCGCGCCGGCGCCGTCTCGTCGACCTGGGGGCGACCCGCGAGCTGGTGGGGCTGGCGGCACGATCACCACCGTCACCGCCCACGCCCTGGGCCTGAGTCCTTCGAGCCGGAGGCGATCGACGGCGCCCGCCTCGACGTCGGGACGGCCCTGGCCTCCTGCGAGGCGATCGTGCACTCCACGGCCGCCGAGCGCGAGTCGTGGGGATATCTGCGGCCCGGGCGCCGCGACGTCATCGCCGCCGGCGCCCTCGTGTGGTCCGAGGTCATCGCCCGGGTGGTGGAGGCCACCGCGGCGCGCGGGCACCGGCTCACTTGCACCGTCACGAGCCTGCACGACATCCTCGACGGCATCGCCCTGTCCCTGGTGCGGCCGGTCGGGGACCCGGCGGACGGGCTCGCGGTGAGCCGGCTGCTGCCGGCCGACAGGCGCGTCGCCGTCGCCGTCGCCACCACGGGGGCCGACGCCGCGACCTGCCTGGCGCACGCGCGCGCCGCCGCCGCCGGGGCCGACGTCGTCGAGCTGCGGGCCGACCTGCTCGCCGGCCCCGACCCGCTCGGGGATGCGGTCGGGCTCGCGGCCGGCGTCGTGGACGCGGCGGGCGCGCGCCGGTGCTCCTGACCGTGCGCACCGCCGCCGAGGGCGGGGGAGCGGGCTCGACGACGACGCCTACTGCGACCTGCTCCGCCGCCTCATCGAGGGACCTCGCCGGTCTCGAGGCGGCCCGGCGGCCGGCCGCGCTCGACGTCGAGCAGGCGCGCGGGCGCGGCCGGGCTGCGGTCCGGGCCCACGGGGCGGGCCTCGACGTCGTCGTCTCCCACCACGACTCTGCGCGCCACGCCCGCCGACGAGGCCATGCTCGCGCGGCTGCGCGCCATGGCGGACGCGGGGCGGACGTCGCTAAGCTCGCCGTCATGCCGAGCGGCCCCGGGACGTGGCGCGGCTGCTGGGCGTGACGGCGCGGGCGGGCGAGGAGCTGGACGTCGCGGTGGCGACCATGTCCATGGGGCCGCTCGGCGCGGTGAGCCGGCTGAGCGGGCGGTGTTCGGGTCGGCCTCGACCTTCGCCACCGCGGGCGGCGCGCCGTCGGCGCCCGGCCAGCTGCCCATCGACCGGGTCGCGCCGTCCTCGACCTCCTCCCGCCCCTCCCGCGGAATCGGCCGTAGTCGCGGAGGGATCGCCTGAATCCGCCGGGGGCCCGGTCCGGCGGGGAGCCGCCCGGACCCGCGTCGGATCGCTCCGAACGGCTTGAGGTGGGCGGCGTCACCGGAGCGGCCTCGTCGGACCCGGGCGCCTCGCGTACAGTGGCCGCGTTGCCCCGGCGAGGGACGCGCGCCCGGCGCGCATCCGTGATCGACGTGGTGGTGCCTGCGGGCGCCGCGCGTCGGCGCGCCGGACCACCACCCGCGGGGTCCGCGCCCCGCCCAAGACGAGGAGATCCTCGTGGCGAACAAGGCCACCACGCTCAGCGGGCACCAACCGCACCCTGCCTCGGGCAAGGGGGCCTCCCGCCAGGCCCGCCGCGACGGGCTCGTCCCCGCCGTCGTCTACGGCCACGGCTCGAGCCCCGCCACGTCGTCCTGGACGAGCACGCCACCCGCCTCGCCCTGCGCTCCAACGAGAACGCCCTCATCGAGCTCGACATCGAGGGCGAGACCCTGCTCGTGCTGACCAAGGAGGTCCAGCGCCACCCGATCCGCCCGGGCGTCCAGCACGTCGACTTCCTCCTGGTCAACCGCAACGAGCGCGTCGAGGTCGAGATCCCGTCACCGTCGTCGGCGAGCCCGGCCCGCACCATCCACATGATCGAGCTCGCCCACCTGCTCGTCTCCGCCTCCGTGACGGCGATCCCCGAGGCCATCGAGGTCGACATCACCGGCGTTGCGGCCGGCACCGCCATCCACGTGGCCGACCTGTCCCTGCCCTCCGGCGTCGAGGCGCGTGACCGACGCCGAGACCGACGTCGTCAATGGGCCGCCGAGGCCGCCGTGGCCCGAGGCCCCCTGAGGACGAGGCCGCCGCCGCCGAGGTCCCGCGGCCGCCGCCGAGGCGGAGTGAGCCCAGCGACCCCGCCCCGGGGCGTTCGCGAGGGCCCGGCGTGAGCGACCCCTGGCTCATTGTCGGGCTGGGGAACCCCGAGCCCCGCTACGCCCGCAACCGGCACAACGTCGGGCGCATGGTGATCGACGTCCTGGCCGGGCGCGCCGGGGCCCGCCTGGGCGGGCACAGGACGCGCGCGCCTCGCCGAGGCGCGCCTGGGCGTCATGCCCGGGGGCGCGCCAGGGCCGCGCGTCATCCTGGCCGGAGCCCGCGTCCTACATGAACCCTGTCCGGCGGGCCGGTCGAGGCCCTGGTCGGCTTCTACCGGGTCGATCCGACGGCGCGCCTGCTCGTCATCCACGACGACCTCGACCTGCCCGCGCACGCGCTGCGCCTCAAGCGCGGCGGGGGCGAGGGCAGGGCACAACGGCCTGCGCTCCATCGGCCGGGCCCTGGGCACGAGGGACTACGCGCGGCTGCGCGTGGGCATCGGGCGCCCGCCGGGCAGGCAGGATCCGGCCGACTTCGTGCTGTCCGACTTTCCCGGCGCGCGAGCGCGGGGAGCTGGGGTGACCCTGGAGCAGGCGGCCGACGCCGTCGAGGCGGTGGTCGAGCTCGGCTTCGAGGCCGCCCAGCAGCGCCTCCACTCCGCCTGACCCCGCCTGGCCCCGCTGGTCAGGCCATGAGCCCGGTCTCGTAGGCGACGACGACGGCCTGGACGCGATCGCGCACATTGAGCTTGGTCAGCACATTGCCCACGTGCGTCTTGACCGTCGTGGAGGACACGACCAGGTCGGCGGCGATCTCCGCGTTCGACATGCCCTGGGCCATGAGGATGAGGATCTCGCGCTCGCGCGGCGTCAGCGAGGCGATCCGCGGGTCCTCCTGCGCCTGCCCCGCGCCGCCCTCGGGCAGGGTGGGAGGCGAACATCTCCAGCATCCGCCGCGTGATGCGCGGGGAGACCACCGCCTCGCCCCCGGCGACCGTGCGGATCGCCTCGGCCAGCTCCGCCGGGCGCGTGTCGCTGAGCAGGAAGCCGCTGGCCCCGGCGCGCAGGCCCGCGAAGGCGTACTCGTCGAGATCGAAGGTGGTCAGGATGAGGATCTTGGTGCCGGGGCACTGCGCCGTGATCGCGGCGGTCGCCTCGATCCCGTTCATGCCGGGCATGCGCACGTCCATGAGGATGACGTCGGGCTGCAGCGCCGCGCCTGGGCCAGCGCCGAGGCGCCGTCGGAGGCCTCCCCGACCACCTCGATGCCCTCCTCGGCGTCGAGGCACCATGCGGAACCCCATGCGCATGAGGGCCTGGTCGTCGGCCAGGACCACCGTCACGGGTCCGGGCGCCGCCCCGCCCCGGCGGTCGTCCCTGCCCCGGCTCACAGCGGCATCTGCCATGGGGATGTCCCTTCGTCGTCGTCCTCGTCCCAGCGCAGCACGGCGCGCACGCGCCATCCGGTGGACGTCGGCCCGGCGTCCACGGTCCCACCATAGACGGCGGCGCGCTCGCGCATGCCGATCAGCCCCTTGCCCGAGCCGTGCATGGGCCTGGAGCCGGGCGCGGCGTCGTTGTCCACGGTGAGCACGGCGGTGCCCGCGTGCCGGGAGACGGTGACCTCGACCCTCTTCGTCGTGGGCGCGTAGCGCAGGATATTGGTCATCGCCTCCTGGGCGATGCGGAACAGGGTGAGCTGGAGCCCCTTGTCGTCGGGCAGCTCGCGGCCGATCCAGGAGTACTTCACCGGCACGCCCGCGGTCTGGAACCGGGTGACGAGCACCGCCAGGTCCCGCCTGCTCGGGGCGGGCGCCGTGAGGGATCTGACCGGTGCTGCGGTCCGCGGCGGCGTCGGTGGCGCGACGGCGCAGGTCGGCGATCTGCTCGCTGGGCTCGGCCGGGGCCACCGTGCCCGGGGGGACGTCGGGCACCGGCAGGTCCCGCACCACCGGGATCGACCCGCCCGTGCCGGGCGAGCCCGCGGATCGGGGCCGACGACGGCGCGGCAGCAGTGCTCGCGCGGACGCCGTGGGACGGGGCGGCGGGCCCGCCCGGATGGCCGGGATGACGGCCGGGCCCGTCTGATCCCCCGTCCGGGCGCCGGCGATCCCGTCCGGGCCTCGGCGGGCCCACCGGCCCCCCGCCCGCCGCCCGGTCCGGGCCGGCCGCCCGCAGCGAGGGGTCCGAGCTGGCGCCCGGGTCGTCGCGCAGCACCCCGACCAGGCGCCGCGTGTCGGCCAGGGCGGTGCGCCCGGTCTCCGCGAGGACCTTGAGGGCCTCCTCGGCCATCTGCGGTTGCGGTCGATGGCCGCGGCGGCGCCGTCGGACATGGTGATCGCGACGGCCGGGAGTGGGCGACGACGTCGTGCATCTCGCGGGCGATCCGGCTGCGCTCGTTGGCGGCCGCCAGCATGGCCGACTGCTCGCGGGCCAGGGCCAGGCGGGTCGAGCGCGTCTCGAACTCCTGGAGCTGGGCTCTCTGCACCTTGAGCAGGAGCCCGACCAGGACCCCGATGACGCTGAAGAGGGTGAGAACGATGTACTCGAACACCAGGTACTCGTAGAAGGTGTACCCGACCCGGTGCTCGGCCAGGACGGTGGGCGCCGCGGAGACGAATGCGGCGGCGAAGGCCCAGCGGGCGCGGTGGCGCATGGCCACGGCGACCAGGCACAGCGGCGCTCCGAAGATCATGTAGAGGTCGAGCAGCTGGGGGAGGGCGGGGTCTCGAGGTCGGACAGGAGCGAGGCCCTCGAGCATCTCCAGGGCCGGGGAGATGACGACGGCGGCCCAGGCGATCATCGGGCGGCGGCGCTGCAGGCACAGGCCCGCGGTGGCGGCACCATGGCGGCCAGCGAGGCCGGGGCCCAGGACCGCAGCGGGAAGGGGCGACGTCTGCGAGAAGCCCGTGACGCAGACGATGACGAGCAGGAGAGCGCCACCGCGCTGTCGGTCAGCACTGGGTGCCGGTCCTGCCAGCGCAGGAGGCGTGACGCAGTGGGCGGGATGCTCTGCATCCCGCCCTTGATCGGGGGTGAGGCGGGCGGGGCGGCGGGATCTGAGGGCCGACGATGCCCCGGGCGGTGTGCTCGGGGCGCCGTCGGCGGGCAGCGGGCGGCCGTGTCCCCGCCTGTTGTTCCGGCCGACCCGCGGGCTCAGGCGTCGCGGCTGGTGAATGCGAGCCAGCCTGCGAGCAGCGGGACCAGGACCCAGGCGGCGAAGACGGCGACGGCGGCGGAGTGGCCGATCCACGGGGCGGTGGAGCCCTCGGCCCAGTTGGACTGCACGCTGAAGGGGTCGATGACGGCGGAGACGGTCACGGACGGGTGAGGTGAGGGCCTTGCCCGCCCAGCTCCAGAAGTTGGAGGCGATGCTCAGCGGGAGGTTGAGGATGAACAGGAGGCTGGACACGACGGTGATGGCGCCGGCGGTCGAGCGCAGGAGGAAGCCCAGGCCCAGGGCCATGAGGCCGATGCCGGCGTAGGCCAGGCCGGTGCCCCACACGTAGCCGAGGAACTTGTGGTTGGTCAGGGATGCGGCGCGCTCGCCGATGAGAGGAGTGGACAGGGCCCAGATCAGCAGGATGGAGAGCGCCCCCAGGGCGAAGGACCACACGGTCATGACCATCGCCTTGGCCCAGAACAGGCGCGAGCGGCGGGGCACGGCGGCCAGGGAGGAGCGGATCTGCCCGGAGGAGTACTCGCCGGTGATGACCAGCGCCCCGAGGACCGCGACGACGACCTGTCCGAAGGGGGCGCCGAGGATCGCCATCTTCCAGCTGCTCGAGCCGAAGTACTCGGGCTTGAGGTGATGACGGTCGCCAGGGCGCTGATCCCGGTGGTCGTGACCAGGGTGATGACGGCGGTCACCCAGGTCGAGCGCAGGGTGCGCAGCTTGATCCACTCGGAGCGGACGGCGCGGACGAGGGTCTGACGGGCGGAGGCGGTGACGGGAGCGGGCCGCGGCGCGGGAGGATCCCACGGATGACTCCGTGGACGGGGCGTGCTGGACGGCGGGGGCGGCGACGGCGGTTGCGGCGTTCATGACGTGCTCTTCTCATGACATCTCTGTGACGACTGATTGCGGCGGCGGCTCAGGCGCTCTGCCGGGCCGGGACGGGGGCGGGGCGGCCGCCCGGTCCGGTGGTGTACTCGACCTCGTGGCCGGTCAGCTGGAGGTAGGCGTCCTCGAGGCTGGCGCGGATGGTGGTCAGCTCGTGCAGGACGACGCCGTTCGCGGCCGCGATCTCGCCGATGCGGGCGGCGGGGCCCCGTCGTCGTCAGGGTGGTGGCGTCCTGAGGTCGACGGCGATGCCGGCGCCCTGGAGGGCCCGGGCCAGGGAGGCGGCGGCGGGGCTGGTGACGCGCACGACGTCGGAGGTGACGGAGGCGATGACCTCGTCGACGGGGCCGGAGGTGAGGATGCGGCCGCGTCCGATGACAATGAGGTGGTCGGCGGTCTGGGCCATCTCGCTCATGAGGTGGGAGGAGATGAAGACGGTGCGGCCTCGCGTGGGCCAGGCGCCGGCAGGTCTCGCGGACCCACTTGACGCCCTCGGGGTCCAGGCCGTTGACGGGCCTCGTCGAAGATGAGGGTCTTCGGTCGCCCAGCAGGGCGGCGGCGATGCCCAGGCGCTGCCCCATGCCCAGGCTGAAGCCCTTGACGCGCTTCTGGCCACGGGCGTCAGGCCGGTGATGTCGAGGACCCGTCGACGCGGCGGGTGGGGATGCTGCTGGAGACGGCGAGCTGGGTCAGGTGCGCCCGGGCGGTGCGCGAGCCGTGCAGGCCCTTGGCGTCCAGGAGGGCGCCGACCTCGCACAGGGGGCGGCCAGGTCCTGGTAGGAGCGGCCGTTGATCTTGACGCTGCCTCGGTGGGCTTGTCCAGGCCCATGATCAGGCGCATGGTGGTGGACTTGCCGGCGCCGTTAGCCGAGGAAGCCGGTGACGGTGCCCGGCTCGATGGTGAAGGAGATGCGGTCGACGGCGGTCTTGGCGCCGTAGCGCTTGGTGAGACCGGATGCTTCGATCATCGGGGTTCAGCTCATTCCTGGGTGGTGGTGGCGACTGCGGCCGATGAGGGCCCGGCGCTGCGTGATGGACTCAGGTTTGAGGGAGGCGGGCGGCGGAGCCCATCGGCCCCGAAGATGAAACCTGCGGGCCGGGCCCGGCGGACCCCAGGCGGAGGCGCTCCTCCTCGGGAGGAGATGCGGCGAGCGGGCCGCCGGCGGGAATGCGGGAGTGCCGGCCTGTTGCATGTGGCAGGCTTTGCGGTGATACCGCAGCGCGCCCCGGCAGCGCCGGAGCGCACCCGTCCCCGAGATCGAGAGGACATGTTCACAGATGAGTAATCCGTTCTCTCCCGCAGCGCCGCCTTCAACGGCCGCGGCCCCGCGGCCCCGGCCCAGACGGTGACGCCCAACGGCTACCCCACCATGCCCGGCTACCAGCCCGGCCACGGCGCACGGGCGGGCAGCCCCGGCTACGGCCAGGCCCCGCCGGCTACGGCCAGTCGTCTTAGCCCCGCCCGCCTACGGCCAGGCGGGCCCCCAGAGCGTCTCGCCCCAGCAGCTGTCCCAGCTCGAGGCCCAGTACGGCGCCCCCAGCGCCACCAACGTCGATCGCGGGCGGATGACCCACGACGACGTCATCATCCGCACCGCCGGCATCTTCGCCATGATCCTGGTCGTCGGGGCCCCTGTCCTGGAACCTCGTGTCCAACCCGGACACCGCGGCCCTGGGCTACCTGGTCATGATCGTCGGCGCCGTGGGCGCCCTGGTCCTGGGCCTGGTCAACTCCTTCAAGAGGGAGCCCAGCCCCGTGCTCATCATGCTCTACGCCCTGTTCGAGGGCGCCATGCTCGGGGCGATCTCCGGCGTCATGGAGATCGTCTACCCCGGGCATCGTGGTCCAGGCGGTCCTGGCGACCCTGGCCACCTTCACCGTCATGCTGTGCGCCTACAAGTTCGCCGGCTTCCGCGTGACCGGGCAGGGCCGCGCGCATCCTGGTGGTGGCCATGGGCGGCTACCTGCTGTTCAGCGTGGTCAACTTCCTGCTCATGGTCACCGGCGTGGTCGACGACCCGTGGGGCCTGCGCGGCGTGCAGATCGTGGGCATCCCGCTGGGCCTGATCATCGGCGCGCTGGCCGTGGTCATGGCCTCCTTCAGCCTCGCCATGGACTTCGAGGCCATCCAGCGCGGCGTCGAGCGCGGCCTGCCCACCAAGTACGCCTGGGCGGGCGCCTTCGGCCTGGTCGTGACCATCGTGCGGTTTCTACGTCGAGTTCCCGCGCATCCCTGGCCATCCTGCGCGACAACTGACGCGGCGCCGTCCGGGCCGCGGCCGACGCGCCGTCGGCCGTCGCCGACGCGCTGCGCGCCCGAGCCGGCGACGACGCGTGACGTCGCCCGCGTCATCGCCGTCAACCGGCCCGCCACCGCCTCCGCCCCGCCGCCCGCGGGACGGGGCGGTCCGCCGCGCCCAGCGCGGGGCCGGAGCGTCCGGGAGCCCGGTTCGATCACGTCGGCGCCCGCCCGGCGCAGCATCCCGTTGCGCGTTCCCCGACCGCGTTCGCGCTCGAGAACGCGCAACCGGCGGCGGGCCGTCCTCGCCGTCGAGTGATACGTCAGTCGATCAGGTCGAGGAGTGGCGGCGCGCTTCATGGCGTGATGACCAGTCGGTTGCCGCTGTCGAAGGTGAGGACGACGACCTCAGGAGCCGCCCACAGCGGTCGAACTCCATGAGGAATTGCGGCCGGGCATGTCGTCGTCTGGCTGACTCCTCGTAGATCCGGTGCTCGACGGCGTGAAGGGCGTCCTCGGTGCTCACGCCGTGCTTGAGCGCCGAGCGGTGACCTTCACGCGACGAAGGCGCGGACGGCCGAGCGGATGATCTCCGACCGACTGGTGCCGTCCCTGACGGCGCGCCGATCCACCGCCGCGACGAGGTCCTCATCCATGCGGACCGGGACGATCCTCGCCGCGTCGTCCCCGTGTGGGCGGCGACCATGCGCCGCAGCACCTCGACGTCGTATCCGCGCTCCGCCTCATCGGCCCAAGCCTGATCATCTCGTCCGGACGGGCACGCCGTCATCGGTTTCGCATGTGACGAGCTGTAATACTGATTGATATCCGCCCCGTCTGCAGGACGGGCGGTCGGTCACGAGCCGACTCGGGGCCGGAGCAGCCGGGGCCCGGATCAACGTTCCTCAGGCCGCCTGGGACGAGGGCGAGCGGTCCACCGTCGCCGTGCGGGCCCGGATCGTCGGATCGGGGGACGAGGCCAGTGTGAACCGCAGCGAGTACCGCAGCGTCGGCAGGAGTCTGGCGAGGTGCGGTTCATCATCCTTGTGGATGTGCAGCTGTCGGCACAGGTCGGTCAGCGGCAGTTCGGCGTCGAGATCGAGGACCTCGATCCCGATGACGACCCCTGAACTCGTCGAGATCCACGAGGACGTCGTCGGAGAACTCCTCCGTGCTCGCCACAGGCCGGTCGGAGAGTGAGATGTGCAGCGCCGACCGCGGGATCAACGGTGATCGTGCGGGTTGTGGGCATGGGGGCTCCTCTCATTCGCTCCGACCCCGCTCCTCGCTCGGGGGCCGAGGGTGGGCAGGGCGTGACTGCAGCGGCGGGTGATGAGTGCGACACGTTTCGCCGAAGGCGGCTGCGGCGGGTGAGTCCCCATGTGCGGTGGAGGTCTCTGGCGGCGCTGCTCCCGTCCGGGGAGGCGTCGGCGGGGCGGGAAAAAGGTGGACGGTGCATAACCTTTCGGGTGCGCGGCGGCTCCTGCGCTCAGGAGGAATGGCGTCATTGCGCCACTCGTGACGGGAGAGGTGCGGGCGGAGGGTGAAAGATATGCGCCAGCCACCTTTTTGAGCCGCAGGGATTCGCCCGTCACGGGTCAGTCCGCACCCGCGGCGAGACGGAAGGGCGAATGGGACAGGCGCGGGGCCGGGGCGTCCGGAGCCCGGCTCGACCGCGTCGGCGCCGACAGTCCCGGCGCGCGGGTTCGGCGCCTCCGGGCGCAGCCGATAGGCTCGCCCCCATGATCAACATGCATATGCCCATCGTCGAGGGCGCCAAGGGCGCCAAGCCCGTGCTCGCCTTCCCCGAGGGCGGGGCCCCCTGAGGGCTGCAGGTCCAGGTTCTCGACGCCGGCGACGGCCCGGTCGTCGAGGCCGGCGACCACATCGTCTGCCACTACCTCGGCCAGTGCTGGAACGGGCGCGTCTTCGACAACTCCTACGACCGCGGCCGCCGCTGGACTTCCAGATCGGCGTGGAGCGGTCATCCGCGGCTGGGACGACGGCCTCGTCGGCCAGCGCGTGGGCAGCCGCGTCCTGCTGTCCATCCCTCCGAGCTCGGCTACGGCGAGCGGGGCGTGCCGCAGGCGGGCATCAGGGCGGCGACACCTCGTCTTCGTCACGGAGATCCTCGGCGTCATGTGAGAGACGGGCGCGCGGTGGCGCGCTCACAGTACAGGAGCGTCCCGGGGCGGCCCCGCACTCGTGTGCGGGGCCGCCGGACTCATGAGGGGCTCGGCGGGCCGCAGGGGCTCGCTGGCCCGCCGCGGTGGCCGGGTGGCGGGTCAGGCGGCGCGGCGGGTGCGCTTGAGCGCGAGGGACGCCCGCGCCCGCGAGCGCCAGCGCGGCGACGAGGACGCCGACGGTCTGCGCCCCGGTGCCGGCCAGGCGCGAGCCTCCCGGCCCCGGGCCCCTTCCGGCCGGGATCCGAAACGGCGGCGGACGCCGTGGGCGCGGCCGCTCGGCGGGCGCGAGGCGTCGCACTCGCCGCTGGGGTCGGCTCGGCGGGCGCGGACGTCGCACTCGCCGTGGGCCGTCGGCTCGGCGGGCGCGGTGGGCGTGGGAGTCGGCTTGGCGGCGGCCCTGGTGGTGACGCGGAAGGGCGGCGCCGTCACCGGCGCGCCGTCCACGGCGACGTCCGGGGGCGTAGGCGGCCTGCGCGCCGTTGGAGTCGGGGGCCTGGCGGGTGACGACGACGTCGGCCGTCCAGATCCCGTCGCCGTCCACTGTCCCGGTCACGGCCTGGCCGTCGACGGTGACCACGGGTGCGACGTCAGGGCGCCCCTGGGGCCTGCGGGTCGGGCTGGGCCTGGGAGTCGAGCCTCCAGGCGGCAGGTTCTCCCCTGCCGAAGTCCCCCGGCGGAAGGCCGTGAGCAGCGCGCCGCCCTCGGGGATCGTGCAGGTGACGATCGTCTGCTCGCCCGGGTTCAGCTCTGCCCTCGGGGGCGCACGTCCCGTCGGGCAGCTCGGTCCCCCGCGGCGTCGGTGATGTGCAGGCGCATGTCCGCGGGGCTGGCGAACACGCCGTCGGTGTTCTCAATGAGCACTGAGGCCCGGTGCGGCGAGGTCAGGGGAGGCCTGCGAGGGATCGTGATCCGGTAGTTCCTGGTGACCGTGCTGCCCGGCTCCACGTCCAGGACGTCGGCCGGGGAGTCCAGCAGGTCGACCTGCGGGTCGCCCCCAGACCGGCCCTCGGGGCGGGCTGGTCGGGCGTAGGAGGCCACGAGGGTGCCGAGCGGCCCGGGCCGCCGCACTGGAACCCCGGGCCGGCGCACTCCAGGGGCGGCTGGTCGGCGGGCGAGCGCGGCGGGGGCAGCAGACGCCCCGGCGGCGATCGGCGGCGGCCGCGAGCGCGGCGAGTGGGTGGCGGTGACTCATGGGGAGCCTCGTTTCGGGATACGGGAAGGGGAGAAGAGTAAGGTCAGCCTAACCAATGCGGGAGGTTCGGGCGACGCCGCCCGAATGGCATGACTCACGTCACCGGGCGGTGCGGCGCCGGGTCCGACGGCGGCCGGGCGGCGGCGGCCGGCGGGCGGTGCCGACGACGGCCAACGGCGGTGATGGGCGCCGGGGCGGTCGTGGCCGGCAGTGCGCTCGAGCGCGGAGGGCGCCCACGCTCAGCGCCCCGGCCAGGGCGGGCACAGCCCGCCGTCGTCGTCCTCGAGCTGGCCGGCCACGGTCAGGAGCAGGTCCTCGCGGCCCGTGCGCGCCACCAGCTGGGCGCCGATCGGCAGCCCTCGGGTGAGAAACCGGCGTGGACGGACATGGCCGGGTGCCCGGAGACGTTGAAGATCGCCGTGTTGGACACGACCGGCGTCGAGGCGAGCATCGCCGCCGCCCACCCCTTCCCGCGCAGGTCGGGCACCCGCCAGAACGCCGATCATGGTCGGCAGCAGGAGCAGATCCGCGCTCCGGAAGGCCGCCTCGACGCCTGCGCGGATCCGCTGCGCGCGCCGCCGGGCGGCGCGCACGACGGGCGCGGGCAGGGCGGCGCCGATGCGCACGGACACGCGTGCGCGGCTCGAGCCGCTCCGGGTGGGCGACCGCGCGGCCTCCCGGCGGACGCCCGCGAAGTACAGGGCGAGGAAGGCGGCGGTGGGCGTCGGCCAGGCGACCCGCGCCCCGCGCACGTCGTGGCCCAGGGCGCGCAGGCGCTGGGCGAAGTCCCGCATCGCGGCGCCGACCGGGGCGGCCACCCCGGCGCCGGGCATGACGGGATTGCTCGCCGCGAGTACGCGCAGGGCGCCCGTCCCGCCCTCCGCCGACTCGGCGAAGGGGCCGCGTCGGCGGGCCAGTCCGCCACCTGTCGCCCGCCCGTGTTCCCGCTGATGACGTCCATGACCAGCGCCATATCCCGCGCGCCGCGGGTGATCGCCCCGAATCCGCCAGGCCCAGCCAGTGCTCGCCCAGCGGCGCGGAGCTCACCCGGCCGCGCGCGGGCTTGAGCCCGACGACGCCGCAGGCGGAGGCCGGGATGCAGGGATCCTCCGCCGTCGGACCCCCATGGCGACGGGGACCATGCCCGTGGCCACGGCGACGGCGGAGCCGCCGGACGAGCCGCCCGGGGGAGCGCGAGGGGTCCCAGGGGTTGAGGCACGCGCCGTGCAGGGCGGACTGCGTCGCGGGGAACTGGCCGAACTCGGACATGTTCGTGCGTCCGACTATGACGGCCCCGGCGGCGCGCAGCCGCTGCACGACGGCGCAGTCGGCGTCCGCCGGGCGGTAGCTGCCCCCGCCGCCCAGGGTCGTCACCTCGCCGGCGACGTCGTACTCCTCCTTGACGGCCACGGGCACGCCGGGCCAGGGGGCCCGGCGAGGGCCGCTCCCGCCCGGTCGATCTGCTCGGCCTCGCGCAGCGCGGCCCGCGGCGCACGACGGTGAACGCGTTGACGTCCGGGTCGATGGCGGCGATGCGCGCCAGCGCGTCCTCCACGGACCGCCGGGCGCTCATCCGGCCCCGCCGGACCTCGCGGGCGATCTCGACGGCGCTGAGGGCGGAGCGGTTCACGGGGACCTCCTTGGTCGTGGGCGCCGGGAGTCGCCGGGCGAGTCTACCGGCCAGCGCCCGGGCGGCGACCCGATCCACCTCGACTCGCTGCGGGCGGCGCTGCTGACCGGGCCGAGCTGGAGATCACCGAGCCGGGGAGTCCGAGGACACGGGCCACGACTCGGCTCGACCTCGCGCTCCGCGCGGGCGCCGCCTGCCGCGCCTGAGCGGCCCAGGGGCGAGCGCCTCTGGACGGTCGGCGGCGTCCCCGGACGCGGGAGCGGAAGCGCGACGTGCGCTAATCACCGCCCTGCCCCGGCGCCGCCGCCCCTGGCCCCTCGACCGCGCCGCCGCCGTCGGACCGGCGCTATCCCGGGGATGAAGCGCCGGTCCAGTGGCCGGTCGCATCCGCTGAGATGACAGCCGTGACCGCTAATCTGGTCAGCCCATCACCTGTCCGTCCGAGGAGCCCCCATGCCCGTCTACCGCAGCGCCACGTCCACCTCCGGCCGCAATATGGCCGGTGCCCGGCCCTGTGGCGCGCCACGGGCGTCAGGACTCCGACTTCGGCAAGCCGATCATCGCCATCGCCAATTCCTTCACCCAGTTCGTGCCCGGGCACGTGGGCCTGCGCGACGTCGGGCCGCCTCGTGGCCGAGCAGATCGAGGCCGCCGGGCGGCATCGCCAAGAGTTCAACACCATCGCCGTCGACGACGGCATCGCCATAGGGCCACGACGGCATGCTCTACTCTCTACCCAGCCGCGACCTGATCGCCGATTCGGTGGAGTACATGGTCAACGCGCACTGCGCCGACGCTCTGGTGTGCATCTCCAACTGCGACAAGATCACCCCCGGCATGCTCATGGCCTCCCTGCGCCTGAACATCCCCACGATCTTCATCTCCGGCGGGCCCATGGAGTCGGGCAAGCTGGTCACGGCCGACGGCGCCACCCGCAAGCTCGACCTCATCGACGCCATGATGGACGCCGCCGACCCCACGGTGGCCGACGAGACCATCAGCGCCATCGAGCGCCTGGCCTGCCCCACCTGCGGCTCGTGCTCGGGCATGTTCACCGCCAACTCCATGAACTGCCTCACCGAGGCGCTCGGGCTGGCGCTGCCCATGAACGGCACCCTGCTGGCCACCCACGCCGACCGCGGCGAGCTGTTCAAGGAGGCGGGCCGCCAGATCGTCGAGATCACCCGGGCCTACTACGAGGACGACGACGCCTCCGTCCTGCCTCGCTCCATCGCCACCAAGGCGGCCTTCGAGAACGCCATGAGCCTGGACATCGCCATGGGCGGGTCCACCAACACGGTTCTGCACCTGCTGGCCGCGGCTCAGGAGGGCGGGGTCGACTTCACATGGCGGACATCGACCGCCTTTCGCGCCGGGTCCCGCACCTGTGCAAGGTGGCGCCGTCGACCGCCGTGCACCACGTGGAGGACGTCCACCGGGCCGGCGGGATCATGGGCATCCTCGGCGAGCTCGACCGCGCCGGCCTCATCGACACGTCCGTGGGCAACGTCCTGCGCTCCACCCTGGACCAGACCCTGGCCGCCCACGACATCGCCCGCCCCGGCCCCGACGGCGCGCCCGGCTCCGGCGTCTCCCGGGCCGTGCGCACCCGCTACCTCGCCGCCCCGCCGGGTGCGCACCACCGATCATGTTCTCCCAGGCGTCGCGCTGGGACTGCCTGGACACCGACCGCGCATCCGGCTGCATCCGCGACGTCGCCCACGCCTACTCCGCCGACGGCGGCCTGGCGGTCCTGTTCGGCAACATCGCGGAGAAGGGCTGCATCGTCAAGACCGCCGGGGTGGACGCCTCCATCCTGACCTTCGCCGGGCCCGGCGGTCGTCTTCGAGTCCCAGGAGGACGCCGTGGCAGGGATCCTGGGCAGGCGGGTGAAATCCGGCGACGTCGTCGTCATCAATCACGAGGGCCCGCGCGGCGCTCGGGCATGCAGGAGATGCTCTACCCGACCACGTACATCAAGTCCATGCACCTGGGCAAGGGAGTGCGCTGCTGACCGACGGGCGCTTCTCGGGGGCACCTCGGGGCTGAGCATCAGGCACGTCTCGCCCGGGAGGCGGCGGCGGGCGGCTCATCGGCCTGGTGCGCGACGGCGACCGCATCGAGATCGACATCCCCGCCCGGCGCATCGAGCTCATGGTCGACGACGCCGAGATCGCCCGGCGCCGCGCCGAGGAGGAGGCGCGCGGGCAGGCCGCCTGGTCCCCGCACGTTCAGCGCCCGCGCACAGGTGAGCGCGGCGCTGCGCGCCTACGCCATGCTCGCCACCAGCGCCGACCTGGGCGCCGTGCGCGACCTGGACAGGCTCCCCGCTACGACCGCCCTCCGCCCCTGCCGCCCGGTCCCGACTCACGCGGAGAACAGCGGGGCCGAGGCCGGCCTCCGATCCGCTCGCGCCGTACCACCCAGCCTGTCCGGCGCGCGCCCGCTCCTGTTGACCCCCAGCGGCGGCCGCGTTGCTCCGCGGCGGTCCCGGGCGGTGAGACGCACAGTTAGATACGTGTTAACCTGTGTGTATGAGACGAACGGCCGAGGACGCGGCGAGAACCCGCGTCGCGCTGCTGGAGGCGGCGCTGATGTCCTTCGAGGAGAAGGGGGTGGAGGGGGCGACGTTCGAGCACATCGCCGAGCGGGCGGGCGTGACGCGGGGCGCGCTGCACCACCACTTCCGCGACAAGCGGGCCCTGCTGGTGGAGGGCGCTCGAATGGGGCTGGTCCGACTACGGCCGGCGCCTCGAGGGTTCCGACGACGTCGCCGCCGCTGATGTCGCCGCCGCCAGCGATGCTGACAGTCCCCCGACGCCGACGCCGCCGGCGCGGCCGGCGAGCGCCCGCATCTCACCGTCGAGGGCTGCTGGCGCGCTTCGTGCGAATGATCACCGCGACCCGGCATTCAGGGGCCCCTGGCCTCGACGACGGTGCTGGTCGCCCCCAGGCCTTCGATCGCTCCCGAGAAGGACGACGCGCTCGACGACTGGCGCGAGCGCATCGAGGATCGTCGTCGCCTCCGGCGGGCGCGGCCCGCCTCGCGCCGCGGGATGCCGCCGGCCTCGTCCTCGTACTGCTCCAGGGATTCACCGTCGCCGCGGTGACCCGACCCGATGATCTTCCGCAACCCGACGAGCTCGACGCCGCGATGGCGGCGCTGGCGAGGGGTTGCTCGACACCCTGAAGGAATCACATTGACCACCGATACGACCATCGACGACCCGCGCCCCGCAGGCGCGACCCCCACCGGCGCCCTCCCCGCGCCACCCTCACCCCGCCCGCGCGACCGCCGTCGCCGGGGCGATCCTCTTCACCGATATGCTGCTCCAGGGCCTGGCGATCCCGGTGCTCCCTGCTGCTGCCCGCCGTGGCGGAGCGGGGGCGGCGGCGACCGGAGTCCTCTTCGCCTCCTACGCCGTGGCCATGGTGATCGCCACGCTCTTCGCCGGTCGCATGGTTGACCGGCGCGGGGCCAAGGCTGCTCGTGACCGGGGTCATCGTCCTGGCGATCGCCACCCTCCTGTTCGCAACCGGCGGCCCCTACTGGCTGCTGCTGGCGGCGCGCTTCGTGCAGGGCCTGGCCGGCGGGATCGCGTGGGTCGCGGCCCTGTCCCTGATCGCCGCGGCCACCGGATTCGACGAGCGGGTCAGATGATGGGCATCGCCATGTCGACCGTGACCCTGGGCGTGCTCGTCGGCCCGCCCTGGCCGGCTTCCTGGTGGACGCCCCTCGGCCGGCCTCCCCGTTCCTGGTCGCCACCGCCGTCGCGCTCGTCGACCTCGCCGCGCTGCTGGCCCTGATCCCGGGCTCGCCCCGGCGGACCGACGACACCGCCGGTCCCCTCGCCGTGCTGCGCGTGCCCGGATCCGCCTCCATCGTGACCGCCATCGCCATCGGCGCGGCGGTTCTCGCCGCAGTGGAGCCGGTTCTGCCCGCCCACCTCGGCGCGCGGGCCTCCAGCACCGCCATCGGCGTCCTGTTCGGCGTCGCGGCGCTGGCGGGCATCGTCGCCAACCCGATCGTGGGGCGGTTCGTGGCGTCGGTGACGCCCCGGCTGCTCATCGGCATCGGCGTCGTCGCGGCCGGCGCCGCGCTGCTGGTGCTCGGCGGCTCGACCGGAGTCTGGCGGGCCGGCATCGGCATGGGGCCTGCTCGGCCTGTCCTCGGCCCCTGCTGCTCGCCCCGGCCACCACCTTTGATCAGCGAGCAGGGCTTCCGCTCGGACCCGCCCACCCTGGGGAGGCTCGTTCGCGCTGTAGCAACCTCGCCTACGCCGCGGGGCTGGCCGTCGGCCCGCTGCTGACGGGATTCGGCGTGCAGCGGGCCGGGTTCACCCGCGATGGCCATCGCCGCCGTCGTGCTCGCCGTCCTCGGCGGCGCCGCCCTCGTCCGCCTGCCCGCCCGACCGGTCGCGGACCGGGACGCGACCGCGCGAAAGGACGGCGCCCATGCGTGACGGAAGACCGGCGCGGCCGGTTCCGGTCGCGGCCCGACCTCGCAGCGCCCATGCGTGATGGAGCGGCCCTCGGGCGAGTCCTCGCCCGGATCGACGGGCGGGGGTACGCCTCGTACAAGCAGCTGGCGGGCCAGTGGCGGCTCGGCGCGCTCAGGGCTCGCCGTCGACCACGTCCAGGTCGACCCCTACGCGCCGCCGTCGCGGATGCGCCTGATCGTCGATGCCGCCACCGCGGGCCTCCCGCCGATCTCATCGACGACGCGGTGGGCGGGACGGGCGCGGCCGACTTCCTGACGCGCGGCTTCGCCCGCGTCGCGCACCGACTCGTCCCGGAACCGGTGGGCACGGGCGGCAGCGGGCTCGTGAGCATCGGCCGGCCCGGCCAGGAGGTGCTCGAGCGCACCGGCGTCGTCATCGCCGCGGACCGGGTCGAGGCGCGCATCGACGTCAGGGCTGCCGCCTCCGGCCGCAGGATCCGCGGGCACCGGGCGGCCGAGCTCCTCACGGACGTCCTGCCGCGCATCGCCGACGCCTCCCTGCTGCACGCGAACCTCGACCGGGGCGCCCTGCGCGAGCACGTGACCCTGCTGCGCGATCAGGAGCGCCTGCGCTCCCTTCTGCCCGAGCGCGGGCTGGTCGCGTTCATCGCGGACGGGGCGATCCTGCCCGCCGCGCCGGCGATGCGACCTTCCCCTCACCGGGGGACGCCGTCGTGCCGTTCGTGAGCCCGCGAAGCCTGCGGGTCGCCTTCGACCTGCCCAGTGGCCGGCGGGTCACGGGAATGGGCGTCCCGGAGGGGTGAGCGTGATCGTGGGCGGCGGATACCACGGCAAGTCGACCCTGCTGCGCGCGATCGAGCGCGGCGTCTACCCCCATATCGCCGGCGACGGGCGGGAGTGGGTGATCACCCGCCCGGACGCGGTGACCGTGCGGGCGGAGGACGGCCGCGCGGTCACCGGCGTGGACATCTCCCCGTTCATCGCGGGCCTGCCCTCCGGCGCCGACACGCGGTCGTTCAGCACGACCAACGCCAGCGGGTCCACCTCGCAGGCCGCCAACCTCGTCGAGGCCGTCGGCGCCGGCGCGTCGACGCTCCTGATCGACGAGGACACGTCGGCCACGAACTTCATGATCCGCGACGAGCGCATGCGCGCCCTGATCCCCGCCGACCGGGAGCCCATCACCCCGTTCATCGACCGCGTCCGGCCCCTGTTCACCGAGCTCGGGGTGTCGACGATCCTCGTCGCCGGGGGCTCGGGGCGTTCTTCGACGTCGCCGACCTGGTCATCGCCATCAACCGCTACGTCCCCAGCGACGTCACGGAGCGGGCGCGCGAGCTCGCCGGCGCCCCGGTCCGCGAGCCGACGACGGCGTCCGGGCAGGGAGCGCCCGGAGCGCCCGGGCGCGGGTGCTCGCGGCGCTCGGGGCGTCCCCGCCGGGCGCCCGGCGCGCGGTCCTGGGGCCGTCCGGGACGACCAGGCCCGCCAGGGCGCGCGGCCGGACGAGTATTCACTACGGTCGCGACACCATTGATCTCGCCGCGGTCGCGCAGCTGGTCGACGCCGCGCAGACGCAGGCCGTCGCCCACGCGCTGGATCGCCTCAGCGGCGTCCTCGGCGGGCGGGAGGGCCTGTCCGATGCGATCGACGAGATTGCTGCGCCGCATCGACCGGGACGGGCTCGATTGGCTCTCGCCCCATCAGGGGCCACCCTGGGCACCTCGCCCGGCCCCGTCGTCACGAGCTCCACGCGGCGGTCAACCGCTGCCGCGGGCTGCGGGTCCGCCCGGCCGTGAGATCGCCGGGTAGCCCTCCGGACACCCGACTTTCCGCGAGCGCGCAGGTTTTCAGTCGAACGCGCAGGGCGGGGAGGCGCGCGTTCGACTGGAAACCTGCGCGCTCGCGGAGAACCCGCGGAGAACGGCGGGGCCGGCCCGCCCCGTGCCGCGTCCGCATGATTATGCTGCTGGCAGCGATACGAACGACGGCGGAGGATCGACGATCGGTCGGAGCGGATCGTGCCGCGACGCCGCCCCGGGACACGGAGGGAGCCCAACGATGGGGATCAGGAAGATCGTGGCGTGCGCGGGAGCGCTAGTGCCTGCTGCTGGCGGGTGCGGCGCCCCGTCCCCGGGGCCGGCGGCACGGGGACTGGGTGACGGCCTCGACCGAGGAGCTCAAGGAGCAGGGCACCGCCCTGGTCAACGACATGGAGCAGGGAGATTTCGCGGCGGTGGTCGGCGCCTTCGACGACACCATGCGCTCCTCCCTGTCCGAGGAGAAGCTCGCCGAGACCTGGCACACGGCCGTGGACGCCAAGGGCGCCTTCGAGATCGATCACGGGCGCCTCGGTCAACAGCGCCCAGGGCTACGGCGTCACCACCGTGGTCGCCCGGCACGCCGGCGGCAGCGTGGCCGTGCAGTTCAGCTTCTCCTCGGACCGCAGGGTCGGCGGCCTCTACCTGCGCGACGCCAGCGCCGACGACATCGCCGCCGCCACGGCGACGTCCGCCGCCGCCGACGCCCGGACGCCCGGGGCCACGACGGCGCCCGAGCCCACCGGCCCGCACAGCGTCGACCACCCGGTCGCCGTCGGCCCGCACCAGCTCAACGGCACCCTCGTGACGCCCGAGCCGGACGTGCAGGATCGGCGGATCGTCGTCGTGCTCGTGTCCGGATCCGGCCCCAACGACATGGACGGACCGTCGGCGCCAACAAAGCCCATGCGCGACATCGCCGACGGGCTGGCGCGGGTGGCATCAGCTCGCTGCGCTACAACAAGCGCTACAACAGGGATCCCGGCGCCGACGCCGGGGCCTGGACCCTGGAGTCCGAGGTGCTCGACGACCTCGACGCGGCCCTGCGGATGCTGCCGGAGCAGCGAGGCCGCGGGGTACTCGGTGGTCGTCGCCGGGCACAGCCTGGGAGGCATGCTCCTGCCCACGATCCTGGCGCGCCACCCGGAGGTGGCGGCGGGCATCAGCCTGGCGGGCGGCCCGCGCGACCTGTTCGACATCATGACCGACCAGGCCGATGCGCAGATCCAGTCCTCCGACGCGGGCGACGACGAGAAGGCCTCCGCCCGGGCGACCCAGAGCGCCGCCCTCGCCGCCGCCAAGGCCCTGACCGACCCCAACGGCGAGCCGATCCTGGGCATGCCCGCGAGCTACATCGTGAGCCTCAATCAGATGCACGCGCGCCTGCCCGACGACGTGGCGGCCATCGGCGTGCCCGTGCTGGTGCTGCAGGGCGGCGCCGACGCCCAGGTCTGCCCGGACAAGGACTACCCGGCCTGGCGCCCCGTCCTGGACGGCAAGCAGGCCGACTACCGGCTGTTCGACGGGCTCAACCACCTGTTCATGCCCGTGAGCGGGACCAGCGGCCCGCTCGACTCACATACCCCAACCACGTCGACCCGCAGGTCGTCACCGCCATGGCCGACTGGCTGGTCGATCGGCTCGGCTGACGACGGCGCGACGACGGCGCGGGCCGGACCGGACGCCGGCCCGCGCGGCCCCGCCCGGTTGGCTCCGCGCGTCATTCCCCGGCGCCCCGCGGCGCCCGGCTACCCTGAGCGCCGTGAACGACCCCGTCGCCCGGACCGCCGACGTCCCGCCAGACCCCGCCGAGACCCCCTGGGACTCGGCCCGCTACCTGCGCGAGATCCTGCGCGCCCCCGTCTACGAGGCCGCCGAGCACACCCCGCTCCAGCCCATGCGGGACGCTGTCGGCGCGCCTGGGCTGCGCCGTCGCCGTCAAGCGCGAGGACCTCCAGACGGTCCACTCCTTCAAGATCCGCGGCGCCTACAACGCCATGCGCGCCCTGGGCGAGGCCGAGCGCGCCCGCGGCGTCATCACCGCCTCCGCCGGCAGCCACGCCCAGGGCGTCGCCCGCTCCGCCACGCTGCTGGGCGTCGACGCCACCATCGTCATGCCCACCGTCACCCCGCGCATCAAGGTCGACGCCGTGCGCGACCTGGGCGGCGGGTCCTGCTCTCGGGGACACTTTCGACGCCGCCAAGGCCGAGGCCCAGCGCATCGCCCAGGCCGAGGGCCGCACCTTCATCGCCCCCTTCGACGACCCGCGCGTCATCGCCGGCCAGGGCACCATCGGCCTGGAGATCGTCCAGCAGGACGCCGAGCTCGACCGCCTCTTCGTCCCCGTGGGCGGCGGGGGGCTCGCCGCGGGCATCGCCGTCCCTCGTCAAGGCCCCTCATGCCGCAGGTGCGGGTCATCGGCGTCGAGCACGAGGAGTCCGCCTGCCTGAGCGCGGCGCTGGCCGCCGGGGGCCCCGTCACCCTGGAGCGCGTGGGGCTCTTCGCCGAGGGCGTGGCCGTGCGCCGCGTGGGGCGAGGAGACCTTCCGCCTGTGCTCGGCGCTGCTCGACGACGTCGTCACCGTCTCCTCCGACCAGGTCTCCGCCGCCGTGCGCGACATCTTCGAGGACGTGCGCGCCGTGCCCGAGCCCTCCGGCGCGCTGGCGCTGGCGGGCCTGAAGATCTATGCGGCCGAGCACAAAATCGTCGGGGAGCGGCTCGCCTGCGTGCTGAGCGGCGCGAACCTCAATTTCCACCAGCTGCGCTACATCTGCGAGCGCAGCGAGCTCGGCGAGCAGCGCGAGGCGATCCTGGGGGTGACGATCCCCGAGGTCAGGGCGAGTTCCTGCGCTTCGCCTCGGTGCTCGGCGGGCGGTCGGTCACCGAGTTCAACTACCGGCTGGCCGCCGCGGGGCCGTCCGGCGCGCCGGCGCGCATCTTCGTGGGCGTCCGGCTCACGCGCGGGCGCCGGGGCGCGCCGAGATCGTCGCCGACCTGGAGGCGGCCGGGCTACGGCGTCATCGACCTGACCGACGACAGGCTCGCCAAAGGTGCACGTGCGCTCCATGGTCGGCGGGCGGGCGCCCGCAGGGGCTGACAGAGCGGCTGTTCTCCTTCGAGTTCCCGAGGTCGCCCGGGGCCCTCATGCGGTTCCTGGAGATCCTGGGGACGCGCTGGAACATCACGCTCTTCCACTACCGCACCGACGGCGCCGACTACGGGCGGATCCTCACCGCCTTCGAGGGTCGGCGGCCCGGACGACTCGACGCTGACCGAGCACATGGACCGCCTGGGCTACGCCTACCGCGAGGAGACCGACGACCCCTCGGCCCGCTTCTTCCTCGCCGACTGACGCCCGCCCGCCCTCTCCGCCCGCCGCCCGCTTTTTCGCCGAAACCGGCGGAGAGACGCGCGAGACCGGCGGAAAACGGCATCGCGAATCGATGCATCCGCTCGGCCTCGCGCGCATGCCCGCTCCGCCGGGCGCCGGTTCGGGAGCTGCAGCCGGTCACAACGCCCTTCGGCTCCAATTCTGGCGCTCCGGGAGGATCGTTCGGGGCGGCACCGCGGATGCGCTCTAATGCTTCCGCATGATTCCGCGGTTTCGTCGAGGCGGTCACCGGGCGCGCAGGCGGAACGATCCTCCCGAGCGCCATTTCCCGCGTCCGTAGGCCGTCGCCGCCCGTCGTCGCGGCTTCCCGCGCGCACGACGCCGAGGGCGGGCGGGGAGCGGCGGAGGGTGGCGGAATCGGGCGGTGCCGCAAGTCATGGCGCAGTCACTGGTGTGCATGGGTCTTTAGCCTAGGGGTGGTTCACCGATAAACTTATCTCTTGCGAGGAGCGCCCGCAGACCACCATCGCCGTTATCACCGGCTCCGTCCGCCCCGGCCGCGCGCGCTCCGCCGTCGCCCGGTGGATCGCCGAGAAGGCCAACGAGGTCGACGGCGTCGACGCCCGGGTCCTCGAGCTGGCCGACTTCGACCTGCCGGTCTTCGCCGAGGAGGTCCCCGATGATGGCCCCCGCCAAGGACCCGGCCGCTCGTCGCCTGGAACAAGGCCCTCGCCGCTTCGACGCCTTCATCTTCGTCACCCCCGAGTACAACCACTCCGTGCCCGGCGCCCTGAAGAACGCCATCGACTTCATCACGCCCTCGGCGCTGGCGAACAGAGGGCCGTCGGCCTCGTCGGCTACTCCCTACTCCGCCGGCCACCGCCCGATCGAGCACCTGCGCGCCATCCTCGTCAACTTCACCACTGGCGTCGTCGGCCCTCAGGTCAACCTGCGCCTGGCACAGACTTCTCGGGCGGCGTCTTCGCCCCCGCCGCCTTCACGACGGCGAGGCCACCGCCCTGGTCGAGGCTCCTCGTCGCCCAGGACTGGGGCCCTGGCTGCCTGCGCTGAGCCGCGGCGGATCGGGCGGGCCGACGGCGAGATCCGGCCGCCGCCACTGCCGACGCCCGCCCGCCGCGCGCCGCTGCGGGGCCGGACCGATCCGCCCGGCGGCGCCCGCCGGCCGCGGCGTCAGGCCAGCTCCAGCCTCCGGTACCGGTTGACCGCCGCCGCGACGTCGACCATCCGCGGCCGGACCAGGAAGGCGGGGCGGGCGCGACGTCCGCGCGCGTCCAGCCCCTCGTCGTCGAGCAGCGCCTCCAGGTCGGTCAGGCAGGTGCGCAGCGTCGACTCCCCGTCGAAGCGCTGCTCCAGCAGCGCCTGCAGCGCCCAGGCGATCGCCTCGGCCCTGGCCGGGGTCCACGATCCCGGCCACGTCGGAGACGTCGACGTCCTCGCGGTCCAGGGTCAGCCCCGTCGTCCCGTGCGCGCGCGTGCGCACCGGCCCGCGCCGGGTGCGCGCCGGCGCGGGCAGCGACGCGCGACGTCGGCTCGTCGAAAGCCGCCAGCGCCGTGGCCTCGCGGGGCTGGGCGGCGGCCACGGCGCGGGCGGACTCGGTGGCGTCGTGCGGGACGTGAGGGTCCATGAGCAGGACGCGGTCGGCCACGTCGAGGTAGTCGCCCGACCCGCCCATGACCAGCACCGTGGACACCCCCAGGTCCGCGGCCAGCGCGCCCACCCGGTCCACCAGCGGCGTGATCGGCTCGCGCTCGGCGGCCACGAGGGTCCGCATGCGGGCGTCGCGGATGAGCAGATTGGTCGCCGAGTGTCCCTCGTCGAGCAGGATCGCGCTCGCCCCGCCTCGATCGACTCCGATGAGCGAGGCCGCCTGGGAGGTCGAGCCCGAGGCGTTCTGCGTGGCGAAGGCGCCCGTGTCCCGGCCGCCGGGCAGGTGCGCGATGAAGGGCGTCAGCTCGACGCCGGTCACCGCCCGGCCGTCGGCCGCGCGCACCTTGACGGCGTCGGGGGCGGTGGCGACCAGTTCGCGCCCGTCGCCGGGCACGTGCGGGTAGACGCCCCGCTCGATCGCGTTGAGCAGCGTCGACTTGCCGTGGTAGCCGCCGCCCACGACGAGGGTCACGCCCGGTCCGACGACGGTGCCGCGCACCCGCCCCGCGTGCGGCAGCTCGACGGTGGCAGCCAGGGAGTCGGGGCCCTCAGCGCCACGGCGCCGGGCGCGCATGGGCTCGTCGGAGACGCCCGAGCGGCAGGGAGCAGGGAGCCGTCGGCCAGGAAGGAGACCCAGCCCCGCTCGCGCACGACCTCGCTCAGCGCCCGGTGGTCCTCCAGCGCGGCCACTGCGCCACGAGGCGCTCGGCCCGCTCGCCGGTCAGGTCGAGGCGGCGGCCATCTCGCGGGTCAGGTCCCGGCTGATGATACGGGAGGCCTCGTGCCCTGGATGGATCGGCCCCCGGGCGAGCAGGGGCCATGCGGGCGCGGATCTCAATGGTCCAGTCCGACGCCGATGCGGGAGCGGGCCGACGGCGCCGCGCCCAGGAGCGTCGGGGCCAAAGGCTTCCCGGGGCGTCAGGGGTCGCCGGCAGCCGTGCCCGCGGGCGACGCCTGCCTCGCGGGTCGTCAGCCTGGGCGTCTCGGCCCGCGGGTCGCCGATCTCGCCGGCGCGGGCGCCGCCGGCCGCCGGCCTCGGCCGGGTCGTCGTCATGTAGCCGTCGGGCGCGTCGGCGGGGACGAGCAGGACCGAGGAGCGCTCGAGGATCTCCTGGCCCGGGGCGGCGATGGACAGGGCCGTGCTCGAAGCCCGCGCGCAGCTCGCGGGTGAGAAGTCGCCGACGGCCAGGCGCCGATCCGCCGTCTCCAGCAGGGCGCGTCGGCCAGGACCTCCAGGCCCGGCAGGTCGGCGGGCACGTCCACGTGGATGCGGGTGGGCGGGGCGTAGGGGTCGGGCTGGACGCGGTCGACGTGCAGGACCCACCCCTCGGGCGCGGCGTAGCGGCCGACGATCGCCTTGTAGGCGGCGTAGGAGCGGCCGTCCAGGGCGTGGAGGTGGTCGACGAGGTCGGCCAGCAGGCCGTCGCGCGGTTCGTCGTTGTAGCGGCGGCGCTCCCCGCGGTAGTCGTCGCGGCCGCGACCGTCGTGGGACCGGTCCCGGTAGTCGTCGTACCGGCGGGGACCCGCCGCGGCGATCGCCACGGTCGCCCGCGGGCGTCATGCCGCGCAGGGCCCGCCGCGGCGGTCGGATCCCTGAGCCACCGCGGTAGTCGCGGTGAGTCGCGTTCGCCCCGATCGCGGTAGCCCTGGCCGCCCTGGCCCCGGTAACCGCGGTCGCCGCGATAGCCGCCCGGTCGTCGCCCGCGGCCCTCGCCCAGTGGCCCCGGTCGTCCCGGCCTTCCTGGTCATCCGGTAGCCCGCGGTCGCCGCGACCCTCCCGGCCGGCGCCGTCGTACCGGCGGGCCGCCGCCCGGCCTCGCGCGATCGCCGCGCCCGTACCCCTGATTCCGGTCCTCCGACCGCTGCCCGTAGTCGCTCATGGGTCCGATCCTGGCACATCGCCGCCGCGGATCCGCCACCGCCCCTTGCGGAGCCGTATGTCATTCATTAATATATCCAGTATGGATATAGCAGACGGGAGGTAGGCGCGCAGGCCGCGCCTCCGGATACGCCACCGGGCGACCTGCCCGACCCGGCCGTCCAGGTCCTCGCCGCCCTGAGCCGCCCCAGGCACGGCTACGCTGTCATGGCCCTCCTCGACGAGCGCGGCGGCCCCGACCTCGCCATGGGGCCCGCCACCCTGTGCACGACCCTCAGGAAGCTCCTCGCCGTCGGCCTCATCGAGAGGTCGACGACGCCGGGCCCCGCCGCCCCTACCGCCGCACCGAGGCCGGAACCGCCTCCCTGCGGCGCAATATCGAACGCCGACGCCGACTCATAGCCCTGTCCGAAGAAATCCTGGAGGAATCGCGACCACCCGACGCATGGGGCACGGAATGGCCGTGTCCCCGAGAAGGACCTGGAGCTCTTCGCCGGCATGGCCGCCCGCGGCCAGCGCCTGAGCGGCATCAGCGCGCCCGGCCTGTGGCTCTTCGAGCCCGCCGAGCCCGAGCAGGCGGTCTTCGCCGTCGACTACACCGACCGGGCCGACGAGGACTACCTCGCGCTCTTCGAGGCGGCCGGCTGGCACCGGGTCCTCGGCGTGGCGAACATGCAGATCTTCAAGGCCGCCCCTGGCACCCGGCCGATCCACACCGACCCGGGCGCCGAGGCCGAGGCGCTCGCGGCCCAGGCAGGGGCGTCTCGGGCGCTGGGCGGCGGCGTGCCTGGCGGTCCTCGCCGTCGTCGCCCTGGTCTGCGCCCTGACCGAGCCCGCCCGGTGGCTCACCGCCCTCGCGGTGATCGCCGCAGGCGTCCCCGCCGATGTACACGGTCATCCCCTGGCTGGGAACGCGCTGGCGCCTGCGTCCTGCGCGCCCGCGCCGCTGAACCCGCCCCGTCCCGCCAGAGAACCGGAGAAGATCGTGAGGACATCCTTCTGGGCCCGACTCGCCCGCAGCGCGGCCGCGGCGCCGCGACCCCGAGCGGCGCTGCGCCAGGCCGGGTTCGCCGACGAGAGCAGTCCACGCGCTGAGCTCCACGAGGGTCGTCGACGCCCGCGCCGACCGGCCCTGGGCAAGCTGGAGAGGATCCGGGCCGTCCGCGCGGCGCTCTCCGACCTCACTCTGAGCACCGCCGTCTACATCGTGGATCAGGCCGAGTCGCGGGAGGCGCGGGACGTGCGAGGAGCCGCAGGGAGGCTGACGGCCCGACCCGAAGCTCTCGCGCACCGCGTCGAGTGAGTCGGTCCAGGCTCGTCGGGGCGATCGACCAGCGGTGCCAGAACAGCTCGCGCTCCACCGTCGCCAGGCCGGGCACGGGCACCAGGGTCAGGTGGCCCGCCAGCCGGGTCTGGGGAACATGCCCCAGCCCAGGCCCGCCTCGATCGCCGCCAGGAAGCCCGACGTCGTCGGCACGTGCGCCAGGGCGGCGGGACGAGCGCCGCCCGCGCGCAGGGGCGAGGTCCTGCAGGTCGTCGTCGGCGTCGAATCGCAGCATCGGCAGCTCGGCGACCGAGCCCGCCCCCAGGCGGCGAGGAGCGAGGCGGCGACGACGGGCGCGTGGGTCATCGCGCCCAGCCGCTCCACCCGGCAGCCAGCCACCCGGGTGGGGCCGCGGAGATCGCGGTACGCATGACCCGGCTCGAGCGCAGCAGCTCCTCGGTGCGGGTCTCGTCGACCGCGTACAGGCGCAGCCGGCAGGGCCAGTCGGCGGCCCGGCGCAGGACCCCCGTGAACCAGGTGTCCAGGGAGTCGACGTTGACCGCCACGGTCAGCTCGACGGCTCCCGGCCCGCCCGCGCCTGCGGCGAGCGCCGCCCCGGATGCTCAGAGGCGAGCTCGGCGGCCATCTCCAGGCCGGAGCGCCTGCGCCCGGGCGTAGCACTAGGACGACGGCGCCGTCGTCGGGCGTCATGGCGCAGGGGCGTCGTGCGCTGCACGGATCCGCCCGAGCGCCGACTCCAGGGCGCGGATGCGCTGGCTCGCCGCGGAGGGCGAGACTGCCCAGGCGCGCGGCGGCGGCCTCGAAGGTGCCGGTCTCGGCGATGGCCTCCAGGGTGGCGAGCTGGTCGGGGTGCATGAAGGGCTGCTTCATATATTGAAGAATAATGCGCTGAGGCTTCACGACGCGGGGCGACCCTGAGCTCGCGATCGTGATGACAACAGCGCTCGCAACCGCCTGGCGGGCTGAGCCTCCCGCCTGACCGGCTTCGGCACCGGGTTCCGGATTCATCGTCGCCATCGGCCCCCAGAACGCCTGGGTGCTGCGCCGGGGCGTGCGGCGCGAGCACGTCGGGCTCGTCATCGCCATCTGCGCGCTGAGCGACCTGATCCTCATCGCCTCGGCACCGGCTCGATCGGCGCGCTGGCGGCGCGGCCCCCTGGGCGCTGGAGGCGCTGCGCGCTGGGGCGGTGTGGCCTACCTGCTCGCCTTCGCCCCTGTCCTCGTTCCGCTCGGCGCTGCGGCCGGGGCGCTGGGGGAGACGACGGCGCGCCCGGCCGCCTCGGTGGCGGCCACGACGCTGAGGGCTGACCTGGCTCCAGCCCGCACGTCTACCTCGACACCGTGCTCATGCTCGGCACGGTGACGAACAACTTCGGCCCGACCCGCTGGTGGGCGGCGGCGGGCGCGTGCGCGACCTCCATCGTGTGGTTCACAGGGCTCGGGGCTCGGGGCGCAGGGCGCTGTCGGGGCCGCTGTCGAGCCCGAGGACGTGGCGGGCGGTGGACGCGGGTCGTCGGCTGCGTCATGGTGGGCGTGGCCGCGCGCCTGGCCCTGGGGGCGTGAGGGGCGCAGAAGGGCGCAGGGGAGCAGGAGCGCGGGGTGGGCGGCGAGGACGCGAAAATCGGCCTTCTACCCCTTGCCAGGGGCGCAACGGCTGGAGGACGCGCAAGTTCGCGAGCGGCGGCCAGGCCGATTAGCCGGTCGGGGCGATCTCGCAGGCCGGACGGCGTCTGCTACGCCTCTTTCTTTGCTGCTACGCCTCTTCACCCCTTCACTGTGCAGGGAAAAGGGGCGTAGCGGAAGATAAGGCTGGCAGTCAGGAAAAGGGCGTAGCAGATGAAACGGGGCGGCGTGGTGGACGGCGGTTTCGTCCGCGAGCCTCGTACTCCCACTGGTTGTCCTCCTTGCCCCTCTCTATCCTGTCTCCTGTCTCAATGCACCTACGAGGTGCGTGGTGCTCCTGACCATTGGTGCTGGGGTCCAGGACCGCTGCGGTAGTCCCGTCTCAATGCGCCTACAGGTGCGTGGTGCTCCTGACGGCTGATCGTCCACGTTATGGCCCTCGTGGCGCTTGCGTCTCAATGCACCTACAGGTGCGTGGTGCTCCCTGACGACACCCTCGCCACCGCAACTAAGGCGGCCCGCAGTCTCAATGCACCTACAGGTGCGTGGTGCTCCTGACCCTGCCCGCGAGCAGCGGTATGACGCCACTTCAGGGCCCGAGCGCCACCGGCCCCGGGAGCACCTCCGGACCGGCCAGCACCGGGCCCAGAGTAGCACATAGTGGCGGGAATCACGCCAAGCGCCACCGACGGCTCCCAGAGCCCTCCGCGCGCCAACTTCCGACGAAGTCATGCCGAAAAGTCGGCGTTGAAACGCCTTACCGCAAACGTGCAACAAGACGCCGTGTTCGCTATACTGCCCCACCAGCCACAGCAGCATCTCCAGTACCAGCCTCGGCGGCCCCGACCGACCCGCCGGTGCCCCACCGACGACTCCGACGCGACCCCTTCGCCCGACCAGGACGCCCCCGACCCCCAGCCATTCCGGCGGCCTCGGATAGACTGTCGTCGGATATTCCGCGCGCCAGGGAAGATCATTCTACAGGTTCTGCGGACGTCTGGACTGATTTTTCGAGGAACCGCCCTCTGTGCAACGACCCAATTCCGGTGTGCGCGCATGCGTGGAAACACGACGCTGCGGAGAATATTTCCGCCAGGATGATCCGGGCCGTCGAGGCGCTACTTCTGGTGAGAGAGACGCTGTTTCCAATGAGAGGGATCAATAATCTCGGTGGTGTCGCTCTTTTCAATTCGCCTTCAATTCGCTCTGCGCAGCGCGCGCAGGCCGACGGAGATCATGATCCGCAGCAGGGAGCGGGATTCCACACCCGGGTGACCCGGGTGACGGTCTGCTGGGCATGCGGTGCAGAACGGCGACGATGCGCCCGTCTCGCCCGCTCGGGCGCGAGCGGGAATCCTGATCAGCGGCTCCACCGCTGAGAACAGCTCCGAGAAACGCCCGAAGAACTCCTCGTGCGACAACTCGCGCCACGAACCCTCCCGATGGGCCTCCCCGAGCATGGACAGGGGCCGAATCCAGCCCCGGGCGCGACAGCCCCACCAGCTCCGGGCGGATCCTCTCCGCGTCGAGGGCGCTCGAGGACCTCCGCGGCGAGCGGCAGGGGCCGAGGTCGCCATGGCGTCGACGACGTCGTTGACCTCGCGCGCTCCTCGGGCGACATCTCAGGCACCTGCGGCTCCTCGGCGGGCGCCCCGGACGAGGCCTCGACCGGCGCATCCCCGGCGGCGGGCTCGGCCCTGCCGCCGGCACTCTCCTGCTGGGAGCGGCTGGTCCGGGCGGGGCTCTGCGAACTCGGCCCCGCCGACTTCGCCCTCGGAACCCCCTCGTCGTCGGACGTCTCGGAGAAGGAGGAGAGCACGCCCAGCGCCTCGGCGCGCTCGAGACGCGCGGCGCATCTCGACCAGGTTCCGGTGCGCCGTCGGGCTCACCGCCAGCGCGGTGAGGGAGCTCGTCGACGGCCTGCCAGCGCAGTGCGCTCTCCCTCGTCAGCAGCGCTCCTTCCCGCCACCGGTCTGCGGGGCGGTCGCGTCAGGGTTCGCTCATCGGGGTCTCCTCAGGGGGTGTGCTCGGGCATGGGCTCGCTCCTCGGAGCCGCATCGGGGCCTCCTCGGGCGTCGGGCGCGGGCCCGGTCATTGCAGCCTCCCTGTCTCACTGTCTCAGGCCCCGGGGAGGGCCGCCTCCGGGGCAGGACGTCGGTCTGTGCGGGCAGGTCCGCCACGCCCACCGGGCAGGTCACCCCGTTGGGGCCGTGGTTGCAGTAGCCGCCCGGGTTCTTGTGCAGGTAGCCCTGGTGGTAGTCCTCCGCCAGGTAGAACGGCCCGCCGAAGTCGGCGTACAGCTCGTCGGCCGGCCCGATCGTCGTCACGCAGGTCCCCAGGCCCATGCGGGTCAGCTCGCCCTGGAACAGGTCGCGGATCCGGCGGGCGGCGGCCGCCTGCGCGGGCGTCGTCGTCCACACCGCCGAGCGGTACTGGGTGCCGATGTCGTTGCCGTGCCGGTTGAGGCGGGTCGAGTCGTGGTTCTCCCAGAAGGTGCGCAGCAGGGCCTCGCCGCCCGCGCCGACGACGGCGGGGTCGTAGACCACCCGCACCGTCTCGGCGTGGCCGGTGATCCCGGTGCACACCTCCTGGTAGGTGGGGTTGGGCGTCGTGCCGCCCATGTAGCCGACGGCGGTGACCACGACGCCGGGCCGGCGCCACAGGATGCGCTCCACGCCCCAGAAGCAGCCGCCGGCCAGGTGGAGCACCTCGGTGCCCCGCGGCCAGGGGCCGTTCAGCGGCGCGTGCAGGACGACGTGCTCGCCCGGGTCGGGCAGGATCGGGGCCTCCCGCCCGGGCAGGACGGTGGAGCGCGCGGGGCGCGTTGTCGGTCTGGAGCTCATGCGGACACGCTACCGTCCCGCGGCGCCGGGACAGGCTCGCGCTCCGCCGGGGGCGGGCGGCGAGAGCTCCAGGGTTGTGACGTCGAGGATCTCGGCCTCGATCTGCCTGCCGTTGGGGGCCGCATAGGTCACCGTCTCGCCGGCCTCGTGGCCCATGAGGGCCCTGCCCAGCGGGGCGTCGGGGGAGAACACCTTGACCCCCTCGGGCACGTCCGCGGTGATCTCCTGGCCGCCCAGGGCGAAGGCCTGCTCCTTGCCCGCGACCTGGCCGTCACGATCGTCCCGGCGGAGACCGAGCCGTCGTCGGCCGCCTCGCCGATCTGGGCGTGCTCGAGCAGCTCGGTGAGCTGGGCGATCCGCGCCTCGTTGAGACCGGCCTCCTCGCGGGCGGCGTGGTAGCCGGCGTTCTCCCGCAGGTCGCCCTCCTGCCGGGCGGCCTCCACGCGGGCGGCGATCTCCCTGCGGTCGGCCTCCTTGCGGCGGGCCAGTTCGGCGGTCAGGCGGTCGAAGGCCTCCTGCGTCAGCCAGGTGCTCGACGTGCTGCTCTCAGACATGTCCTTCTCCTCGGGTCGGTGCCGGACGTACAGAGACGTATGAACGGCGAGTCTATCGTCGCGCCTGGAGACTTCCTGTGAAAGAGTTTCGCGCTCAGCCCAGCACGGCGAGGTAGCAGGCGGTGCACTGGCAGGCCCAGGCGGCCACGGTGCACGTGTGGAAAGATCTCGTGGAAGCCGAACCAGCGCGGATCCGGGTCGGGCCAGCGGCGCGCGTACACGACGCCGCCCACGGTGTAGACCACGCCGCCCGAGACGAGCAGCCATACGATCGCGGGCCCGCCGGTCATCCAGAACTGGGGGAGGAACCAGATCGCCACCCACCCCAGGAGGATGTAGAACAGGGTCGTCAACCACCTCGGCGCGCTCCGCCAAGCCAGGGACGTGATGATCCCGGCCAGCGCCCCGCCCCAGACGATCCCCAGGACGAGCAGCGTCATGCCCCGGTCGAGCAGGGCCACGGACAGGGGCGTGTAGGTGCCGGCGATGAGCAGGTAGATATTGGCGTGGTCGACGCGCTGGAGGACGGCGGTCACGCGCCGGGGCCAGTGGCCGTAGGAGATGTGGTAGACGCCCGAGTTGGCGAACAGGAACAGGGAGCAGGCCAGGTAGGCCGCGCAGGCCCAGGTCAGCGCCGGTCCCGGGGCGAGGACGGTCAGGACGATGCAGGCCGCCAGGGCCAGGGGCGCGGTGAATGCGTGGATCCATCCGCGCAGGCGCGGCTTGACGGCGCGGATGGCGCCCCCGGCGGCGTCCTTGACGGCGTCGGTGACCGTGCCGATGGCTCCCGACGACAGCGACTGGATCTTCTCGGGCGTGCGACTCTCGCGCTCGGCGCCGGGGCGCTCGTCGATCCGAACGGTCATGACTCCCCCTTGTTCATTGTGCGGCGGTCGCGTCCGGTGGCCGGCCGGGTGCGGGCACCGCCTCCAACTTACGGTTCCGTGGGTTACGCGACCGTAGGTTGGCGCGGTAGGGGGTGCCCCCGTGGCCCGCCTCTCCCGTGCGAGCGGCCCCGGGCGCACTCCCCGACGACGAATGCGGGCAGTGCGCCCGCACGTGTTCGCGGTCCGCGCGATACGGTTGCACCGGGCCCGGTGCGCCGCCGCGGCCCGCCGGTGTCCGACCGCCCGGCCGACGATGTGGAAGGCAGGTGCCCGCGTGGCCAGGGAGAGCTTCGTCTACGGGCTCTACGAGCGCCGCCTCATGGCGCAGATCAAGGCGAAGAAGGTCCCCGAGCACGTGGGCGTCATCCTCGACGGCAACCGCCGCTGGGCCAAGCGGATGGGCTTCGGCGCCTCCCAGGGGCACAGGCGCGGCGCGGACAAGATCGAGGATTCCTCGGCTGGGCCCGGGCCGCGGGCGTGCGCATCGTCACCCTGGCTGCTGAGCACCGACAATCTCAGCCGCGACCCCGCCGAGCTCTCCCCGCTGCTGGACATCATCGCCGACGCCGTCGACGAGGCTGGCCGCGACCCGCACCTGCGGCTGCGCCTGGTGGGCGCCGTCGACCTGCTGCCCGCCCCGTCGCCGCCCGGCTGCGCGACGCCGTCGCCGCCACCGCCACCGGCCCCGTCCCGCGACGACCCCCGCATGCAGGTCAATATCGCCGTCGGCTACGGCGGGAGGCAGGGAGATCGCCGACGCCGTGCGCGCGGTCCTGCGCGAGCGGGCCGCCGCCGGGGCCAGCCTGGAGGAGGTGGCCGAGTCCCTGTCCGAGGAGGACATCACGGCGCACCTGTACCAGGGGCCAGCCCGACCCCGACCTGGTCATCCGCACCTCCGGCGAGCAGCGCGCTGTCCGGCTTCCTGCTGTGGCGGTCGGTCCACCTCGAGTACTACTTCTGCGAGGGTCTACTGGCCGCCTTCCCGGCGCGTGGACTTCCTGCGGGCCCTGCGCGACTACTCCCGCCGCGAGCGCCGCCTCGGGCGCTGAGGGCGGCCGGGCAGCGGGCCCCGACCGGCGCTCAGGCCGTAGAACCCGACTGGAGCCCGCCCGCGGCTCCCGGCCGCGGAGGCCGCCCGCAAAACCCGTGCGCCAGGTCACGTGGTGTAGCGTCGTGGCAAGAGGCGGGCGGCCGCCGGGGCTCCCTGTCGCCGAGCACCGGAAGAACCGAGCATGCGCACCTACGTCCTGGACACATCCGTCCTTCTATCCGACCCCCGCGCCGTCCTGCGCTTCGACGAGCACGCCGTCGTCCTGCCCGTCATCGTCATCACCGAGCTGGAGGGCAAGCGCAACCACCCCGAGCTGGGCTACTTCGCCCGCTCCGCCCTGCGCCTGCTCGACGCCCTGCGCCGAGGGCGCACGGGCGCCTGGACCGCCCGGTCCCGCTCAACGACGCGGGCGGCACCCTGCGCGTGGAGCTGGGCGGCGCCGACGCGTCCTGCCCGCCGGCATGCGCCTGGGGACAACGACACCCGGATCCTGGCGCGGCCGTCTCCCTGGCGGAGCAGGGCGACGACGTCGTCATCATCTCCAAGGACCTGCCCATGCGCATCAAGGCGGCCTCCGTGGGGCTGGCGGCCGAGGAGTACCGGGCCCAGCTGGCCGTGGACTCGGCTACACCGGCATGACGGAGCTGTCCGTGAGCGCCGCGGAGATGAACGGGCTGTGGGAGGACGAGCGCCTGGAGCCGGCCGACCTGGTCGACGCCGCGGCGGCGCCGCTAGCCGAGCAGCCCTGAGCACACCGGCGTCGTCGTCTCCCCGCGCGGCTCGGCGCTGGCCACCGTCGTCTCGGGCGGGCTGCGCCTGGTGCGCCGCGACCGGGAGATCTTCGGGGTGAGGGGCCGCTCGGCCGAGCAGCGCATCGGCATCGACCACCTGGTCAGCCCGCAGATCGGCATCGTCTCGCTGGGCGGGCGCGCCGGCACCGGCAAGTCGGCGCTGGCCCTGGCGGCCGGGCTCGACGCCGTCGTCGACCGCCAGGAGCACGAGCGGGTCCTGGTCTTCCGGCCCCTGTACGCCGTCGGCGGCCAGACCCTGGGCTTCCTGCCCGGGGACACCGGGGAAGATGCAGCCCTGGGCGGAGGCCAGTCTTCGACACGCTGAGCTCGGTGGTGGCCCGCGAGCGCATCGACCGCGTCCTCCAGCTGGGCCAGCTCGAGGTCCTGCCCCTGACCCATATCCGCGGCCGCTCCTTCCACGACGCCTTCGTCATCGTCGACGAGGCCCAGTCCCTGGAGCGCAATGTGCTGCTCACGGTGCTCTCCCGCGTGGGGCGCAACTCCAAGGTGGTCCTCACCCACGACGTCGCCAGCGCGACAACCTGCGGGTGGGGCGCTGGGACGGGGTGGCGAGCGTGCGTGGAAGTCCCTCAAGGGCAATCCGCTGTTCGCGCACATCGACCTGGTGCGCACCGAGCGCAGCGCCATCGCCGAGCTGGTGACCCGATGCTCGACGGGTGCCCGCTGTACTAGGCGCGGGGGCGCTCAGGCGCGCCGGGCGCCCGCGCAGCGCGCCGAGGAGCCCTCGGAAGGGCCTTGGGCTCCGGGCGCCTCGAGTGCGTCGGCCGACCGCGGGCGGTCGCGGTCGGCCGACGCGCCTCAGCGTAGCGCGGGCCCGCCGGGTCGGGCGGACCTCGCCGCGCGTCGTGGTGCGAACCCGCCTCGGGGCGCGGGCTCAGTCACTCCAGCTCGGCGCGGGTGGGCGGGTTGGCGCCGGCCCGCGAGACGGTGATGTCGGCGATGGCCGCGGCGTGGCGCGACCCGCTCCAGGGGCCTCGGCGTCGATGGCGCGCTGGGGCCTCGCGGCGGTCGGCCCTCACGAGTCCCTCGCTCCCACAGCCCGTCCTCCAGGCCGCCCATGAAGGGTCGCCGGCGCCGACCGTGTCCTCGACGACGACGTCGGGGCTGGCCGGGACCTCCAGGCGGACGCCGGGCGGTCAGGCCAGCGCGCCCCTCTTGCCGCGGGTGACGACGACGATGGCGGCGCCCATCGCCAGCCAGGACTGGAGGACCTCCTCCACGGCGGCGTCGTCGAGTCGTCCACCCCGTAGAACCAGCCGATGTCCTCGTTGGAGCACTGACCAGGGTCCGACAGGGAGATGAGGGCCTCGACGGTGGTGCGCGCGTCCTCGGGCTCGCCCGCGAGCTGCGGACGGGCGTTGGGGTCGTAGCAGATGGTGGAGGTGGCCCGGTAGGCCTCAGGATGCAGTGGACCGTCTCGAGCCAGGGGTGTGAGGATCGCGGCGATGGAGCCGGTGTGGACCAGGGACGGGGCCGCGATCCTCGGGCAGGGTGGGGAAGGGCGGGTTCCAGTCGAGGTCAAGAAGTAGGAGGCGCCGCCTTCCTCGTCGATGGTGGCCTGCGCCGTCGAGGTCCGCTCGGCGCCGTCGGAGCCGGGGATCAGGCGCACGCCCGAGGCCTCCAGGTGCTCGCGCACGGCCAGGCCGCGCTCGTCGCGCCCGATCCAGCAGTCGAGCTCGGCGTCGCGGCCCAGTCGCGCCAGGCCGAGCGCCACGTTGGCGGGGAGCCGCCGGGGATGTCCCAGGGCGGCTCGCCGGGGTTGATGATGACGTCGACGAGGGGCCTCGCCGATGACGAGTGCGGTTCCCATTGCGGCCGGGTGCGGTCGCGGTGGGCTTCCTTCGAGGATTCGAGGTGGTGGTTCAGTGCTCCGGCGTCGGCGTCCGTCTGTTGACGGGCGACGGCGGCCAGGCGGTTGCGCGCCTCGTCCAGCCATGACTGGCAGCGCGCGGCCAGGAGCCTCGCCGCGCTCCCCATAGGGCCCAGGCCTCCTCGAGGCGGGACCTGCCCGGCCTCGGGCGCTGGACCGCGCCACGAGCTCCTCGCGCGCCTGCTCGTAGGGACAGGCGGGCGACGTCGTCGGCCGCGGAGGGAGTGGCGGTGGAGGACTGACTCGACAGGTCGATTCTGTCGCAGAGCCGGGTCCCGCGCGTGGGTACATGGGGAGCTGTTCGTGGCGCGGAACATCGTGCCAAAAAGCAGTATTGACAGGGATGGCGAGGTGCATCATGGTGTCGTCAAAACGATTCGGCAGGGCGAGCCGCCCGCCGGTCGCCACCGACCCACCGAGGACAGGGATGTCGACAACCACTGGTGATCCTGACGCAGCGGCAATGTCGCTCTGGTCGCCGCATCGTCCGCCACTGGCAGCTCACGTGCTGCTCGCGCCCGCGATCACTCTACCTCATCGTCTTCAAGTACTGGCCCTGCGGGGTCAGATCGCCTTCCCGCTTCTAACCCCCATCGAGCGGCTTCATCGGGCGGCAGTGGGTGGGGCTGGAGCACATCTCCGCTTCCTCCACTCCTTCCAGTTCACCCTGGGTCTTCTTCAACATCCATCGCCATCAACGTCCTGGGCCTGGTCTTCCGGCTTCCCGGTCCCGATCATCCTGGCCTCTGCTCATCAACAAGCTCGGCTCGCGGCGCCTGAGGCCTTCATCAGAACCGTCCTGTTCTCTCGGCCTTCATCTCCACCGTCGTCGTGGTGGGCGACCTTCGTCCTGCTCTCCCGCGCTCAGGCCTGGTCAACAACCTCATCGGCCTGGCGGGCGGGACCCCGATCAACTTCATGAACGAGGAGGGCTGGTTCGGCCCATCTACGTCCTGAGCGACATCTGGCGAACGCCGGATTCTCCACGATCATCTACCTCGCCGCCCTGGCCGCCATCGACTCCAGCCTGCACGAGGGCCGCCCGCGTCGACAGCGCCAACCGCTGGCAGCGCATGTAGCACATCGACCTGCCGGATCCGCCCATCGTCATCGATCATGTTCACTCCTGGCCGTGGGCAACCTGCTCAACATCGGCTTCGAGAGGCCCTGCTCGCATGCAGACGACCTCCAACCTCGGCACCTCCCAGATCATCCAGACCTCGTCTACGACGTCGGCCTCAAACGCCCCAGTTCTCCTACTCGGCCGCCATCTCCCTGTTCAACTCCGTCCTCAACGCGAGTCGCTGCTGGTGTTCAACTCGGGGTCGCCAAGCGCGCGAGGCAGACCAGCCTGTTCTGAGAGCCGGGGCCACCCATGTCATCGACCGCCACCACGCCGCGCCCGCCCGTTCCGGCCGCACTGGCCGCTCCGACCGAGTCCGCCCGTCCCGGCACCCTCTCCGCCGCTTCTGGGACCGCTGGGCCGATCCGCTCTACACCCTGTTCGTCCGTCACTCACTGCTGGAGGCGCCGTATCGTCACATCATCTGCCCCTCTGCTTCGTCGTCATCGCCTCGATCTCCGGCCCAGCCAGGTCTACGAGGCAACGTGTGGCTGGCGGCCCCGGGGCGTCACCCTCGAGCTACGCCCGCATCTTCTCCACCTCCACCGTCCACGCGGATTCAGCCGCTCCCTGCTCCTACCACCACCGGCACCGCGAATCTCAGTGTGCTCCATCCTCGGCGCCGGCTACGCCCTGTCACGAAGACCCTGCCCCAGACGCGGATTCTGCTATGGTCCTGTTCATCATCACCATGTTCTTCGACGGCAGCATGATCGCCCGCTACCTGGTGGTGCGCGACATCAGGATCCTCAGCCACCATGTGACCGTCATCTGCCCACGGCGCGCATCGACACGCCTCATCATCGCCGGACCTTCTTCTCACCACCATCCCGAGGAGCTCCACGAGGCCGCCAGCCTCGACGGCGCCCGAGGTGAGCGCTACTTCTTCCGCATCGTCCTGCCGCTGTCCAGGCGCTGATCATGCTGCTCGTGGTCACCGCCGTCGCTACTGGAACTCCTTCTTCGACGCCCTGATCTACCTCAACGGCGAGACGAAGTACCCTCCAGCTCGTCCTGCGCAATATCCTCATCCAGTCCGGCGTGTCCGGCTCAGGCGTGTCCGCCACCGGCATGGACTCCTACGCCGAGTCAGCAGCATCGCCGAGCTCTGCAGTACGGGATGATCGTCGTGTCGACCTTCCCGCTGCTCGCGCGCTCCTTCACCCAGAAGTACTTCGCCCAGGGCGCCATGATCGGCGCCGTGAAGACTGAGAGGCCCCACCCATGCGAACCCAGCCCCGTCGAGACCCCCTGCCCGGCCCTCCCGGCCCGTCCGGCCACATTGCTCCGACCGTCGCTCACGCGCCGCTCCGCCCTGCGCGCCGGGCCTGCTCGGCGCCGCCGTGCTCACCCTGGCCGCCTGCTCCGCAGAAGACCGACGCCGACTACCGCGTCCCCGACGAGTCCGCCTCCGCGGCCTGACCGCCTCCGGCAACCCCATCACCACCCCCATCACCGTGACCGCCACTGCCTGCGCGCGCAGCGCTGTCGGTGCCCTACGACCAGATGGAGCTCACCCGGCAGTGGGCGAGGACACCAACGTCCAGGTCAGGTGGGACATGCTGACCGAGGACGTCTACGCCGACAAGAAGAACCTCCTGCTGGCCTCCGGGGACCTCACCCGACATCCTCGTGGAACACGGGCCTGTCCGACGCCGAGATCGCCACCTACTCCGCCAGCCACCCTGGCGCCCTCGACGAGTTCTTCGCGGACAACTGCCCGTTCATCACCGCGCTGCTCGACGCCCGGCCGGACATCCGCTCGGCCATCACCAGCGAGGACGGGCACATCTACCCTGCCCAGCGTGGAGGAGCTCAGGCTCGTGGCCTTCCCAACCCTCCACCTCAGCACCGACTGGCTGGCCGCCGTCAGCAAGCCCATGCCCACCACCATCGACGAGCTCCACGAGGTGCTCCTCGCCCTTCAAAGCAGCAGGACCCCTCCGGCACCGGCAGGATCATCCCGCTGTCCTTCATCCCCGGCTCCTTCTGCGCCAACCCCTGGGACCTCATCGCGGCCTACGGCGGCCAGGCGGACAACAACGACCACCGCATCGTCGTCGACCGCAAGGCGGTCTTCACCGCCGCGACCGACAAGTGGAGGAGGGCGTCACATAGCGCTCGCCGCCTGCGTACTCGAGGGCTCATCGACACCGGGTCGCTTCTCCCAGGACGACACCGCCTCACCTGGCCAAGGGCAGACGGAGAAGGAGTCCTCGACGCCTTCTGACTGGTGGGGAGGCCACCGAGTTCGTCGGCGAGACCGCGAGGCCTACGCGCTGTGCCCCGTGCTCACCGGCGCGGACGGGCAGCGCCGGGCGAGCGTGTCCAACAACCAGGAGATCTCCCGCGGCGCCTTCGCCATGACCCGCACCTGCCGCTACCAGGCCGCCGTCATGCGCTGGGTGGACATGATGTACGACCCGGTCATGTCCGCCCAGAACGACTGGGAGGCCCATCGGCGTCACCCGCTACCGCGCCGACGGACTGCTCGAGCAGATCCCCGCCGCCGAGGGCGAGTCCGCCGCGAGCGCCGCCAGAAAGTCGCCCCGGCGGCTCAGAGCGATCACCGCCAGGACTCGACCGTCGTCCTGCGAGCCGCGCGCGCCGCCCCTGCGCCAGAAGCAGGTGGCGGACGAGTACGCCAACTGGGCCGCCAACGGCACGCCTACTGACCGTGCCGCTTCACCGCGCGAGCTCGGCGACCTCTCGCTCATCGGGTCAGACATCACCACACCCTGGTCAGCGAAGTTCGCGACCTGGGTGGTCGGCGGCATCGACGACGCCGGTGGACGCTACCTCGACGACCTCGGCTCCACGGGGCTGGGCCGGCTGCGCAGAGATCTGGGCTGCTCTCGACCGCTACCTGACAAAAGGAACTGGACACGCTCTCGGCCACGCCCCGCAGCGGACGCGCGCCCCGGTCGAGACGCAGCGCCCTGGCCGCCACCGGCCCCCGCATCGGTCCGCCCGCCAGGCAGGCGCGCGCTGCCGCCGGACGCCCGTCGCGCGGCATCACCGCGCCGTGGGGCTGGCTCAACGACCCCAACAGCCTGTCCGTGTGGCCCCGAGCCCGACGGCGGGGACCTGGTCCACCTGTTCTGCAGCTGGCTCCCGCGCCCCCGTCCGACACTCATCGAGTGGGGGACACCAGTACTCCGCCGACCTCGTCCACTGGACCGACTGCCCGTGGCCCTGGAAAGCGGGCGGACGTGAGACGCCTGGGCTGCTGGTCGGCGTCGTCGTCGACGACGTAGGCCCGACAGCGACCACGTGCCGACGCCGACTCGGGGCCGCCCGGCGCTCGGGCCTGCTGCCTGGCCACGGCCGCGCGGCGGCGCCTGCTGACCCGCTGGGTCAAGACGCCCGCCAACCCCGTCATCGACGCCGCCCCGCCTCACGGGGCTGGGACCTGCCGGATGCGCGATCACGCGTGTGGCGCGGGCGACCGGTGGTGACCAGCTCATGGGCTCCGGGATCCAGCGCGGGCGCGGACGGCGCGGGGCGGCGCGGCCTGTGCTTGGCGAGACCTGCGCACCTGGACCTACGAGGGCCCCTCGCCGTCGGCGACGGGGACGTGAGCTCACCGGCACCGTCTGGGGTGCCGACCTGCTCCAGCTGCCCGGGCCCGGCGGTCGACGTCCTGACCAGTCGCCCGCCTGGCACGAGAGGCCCACCATGCGCGCTCGATGTGGATGACCGGGCGCCGCACCGGCACCCGCATGAGGTGGACCTGACGGGCCGCTGCGGTGAGAGAGCACTACCACGCTTCGGTCCTCGCCTGCCCGACGGCCGCCGCGTCGCCATCAGCTGGATACGCCCAACGCCGCCAGGCCCGGCGCCTGGCCGTCGGCTGGGCCCGGTTTTCGATGAGCATCACGCCGGATGAGCATCGCCGACGACCGCACCGTGCGCTTCGCCCCGTGGCGGAGGTCCGCTCGCTGCGCACGCGCCGGCTCGTCGAGGCCGGCGGCGAGGGGCAGGGGCGCTGCGGCGGCACGGCGCAGCCTGGACCTCGTACTCACCGGGCGCCTGGAGCAGGTCGGGACGGCGTCGTCATCGACCTCGCCGTGAGCTCGACGGCTCCGCAGGACACCCTGAGCCTGGAGCGCAGCACCCGGCCCAGCCGACGGCTGCGCGCGGGCAGGGGCCTGGACCGGCCGTGCTGCCTGGACCAGCTCCGCCTCCGCCGAGCCGGGGCGCCCTGGGCCAGGAGGAGACGGCCGAGCTGATCCGGCCCCGTGCCGCTGGGTCCGCGCGGCGAGGTCGACCTGCGCCTGCTGCTCGACCGCTCCAGCCTGGAGGTGTTCGTCTCCCGGTCAGCCACTCTCAGCGCGCGGCTGTCGACCCGGCCGATCAGGCGTCGTCGTCGACGTCGGCGCCCTGGCGGACGCCCGCCTGGAGGCCGTGGGATGGGGAGGCCTACTCCGCCGGGCGCCCGCCGCCCGCCGGACGCGCGCCTCCCGCCTGAGCGCGAGGCCCCGCCCCGCCGGGCGCCCGGTTCCGCCGCGGCAGGGTCAGGGGCCCCGCGGTTGCGGGGTTTCCGTCGACGACCGTCCTCGCGGTAGCATCGGGCGCGGCGGCGGCGCGCACCTGCCCGCCGGGCGTCTGGAGGCTTGACATGGCGAGGGTGACGATCCGCGATGTGGCCAGGGAGGCCGGGGTCCGGTGACGACCGTCTCGCAGGCCCTCAACCGGCCGAGGGGCTCGCGCGTGGCCGAGGGACCCGCAGGACGGTCCGCGAGGTCGCCCGGCGCCTGGGGTGCCGGGTCAATCCCTCGGCCGGGCCCTGCGCACGGAGCCGCGACCGACACGATCGCCCTCATCGGCCGCGACCTGGTCACCACCGAGTTCCCGGCGGGCTCATCCGCGGCGCCCAGGAGAGTGCGCCGCCACGACGGGCCTGCTCATCGTCGCCGACACCGCGACGACGGCGACGACTCGTGGTCCGCACCCTGCGCGACCGCCGGGTCGACGGCATCATTCTGCGCTTCTACCACCAGGGCTTTCCGGTGCCCCTGGGCGCTGCACGGGTGCCACCCGTCCTGGTCAGCGCCTTCACCACCGGGCGGGCTACTCCTGGGTGGTGCCCGACGAGCAGGCGGCGCGGGCGCGCCGCCGCCGAGGTGCTGCTCGCCGCCGGGCACCGGCGCGTGGCCATCGATCGGCAACCGCGACGACATTCCCCGCGGCCAGCGGGCGCAGGCGGGCTTCGGCGAGCGCTGCCTGCGCTCCGGCGTCGAGCCGGTCATCGTCGACTGCGCCCACGGCCGAGGCCACCCGGGAGGCCGCACAGGTGCTGCTGAGCGACGACGCCCCACCGGCGTCTTCGCTCTCCGACACCATGGCGATCGGCATGTACTTCGCCGCAGCGGCCCTGGGCCTGCGGATCACCAGAATGTGTCCGTCATCGGCTTCGACGCGATGCCGCTCATCGACCGGTCGCTGGCTCCGCCGCTGCCTCCATGGCGCGCTGCCGCACGCGGAGATGGCGGCCTGGGCAGTCGAGCGGCTACGAGCGGCTGGAGGGTGCGGTGGAGCCGGTGGAGTGGCGCGCCGCGGGCGGCGGAAGACTGAGCGCGATCGGCAGTGCGGCCAGGGCCGCGGGTGGCGGAGGCAGTACCTGCCGCGCGCTCGGCTGGCGGGCGGATCGTGGGCCGGGTGGTCGAGCCGGCTCCGTCGCCGCGCCTCACCGGGATCGGCGCGAACGGGCAACGGAACCGGTCATAGTCGCCACGACGCAGAGTTCGGCTCATGAGTCACTGGCGGGTCGGCCATGCGCTGCCAGCGAATGATCTGGTCGCCAGCGGGTCGGCCATGAGCCGCCGGCAGGACTTCATGAGGGCCGCGCCAGTCGTCTGCTACCCTTTCGCTCTGCTGGCGGGTTCTGGTGGTGATTACACCATTCCGTGGGAGGGGCATTCTGTGTCACAGGACTCCGTTTGATCCGGTGTTCGTCAGGATGCGAGAGTGGCGCGGGTGGCGGCTGGTAAGTCAGCCTCGGCAGTGGCTCAGGACGTGGGGTGCCGGCACGAGACGGTGGCCAGTGGTGCCCGGGAGGTAGGGGTGGTCCTGGTCAGGGGCGTCAGGGCGGGTCTTTCGAGGCCGACAGGCCCAGGCGCGCCCAGGTTGTCCTGTGCGTCCTGGGCGGGCAGGCCTGCCCAGGGAACCCGCGGCCGTCGCCAGGTGTGTCGGCGATCGGCGAGCCCGGTACACTGGCACGATCAGGTCATGGAGACGGCAACACAGCATCGGCGCGATCATCAGCACGCTCGTCAGGGCAGCAGATGCTGCCGCGGCAGTCGGGCAGCGCCTGCTCGGGGGCTGGTCAGGCTGGGCGGCGCCTGAGCGGCGCCAGGCGAGTCCCTGATCGCTCAGGAGGCCGGGCCCGGGCGAGTCGGCGGCCGCGGCCATCGCCACGCCTGGGCGGGTGCCATCAGACCATCTCTCGAGATCGCCCGTAACACCAGCCCTGGCAGGGTACCACCGGGCCCAGCGGAGGCCCTCGACATGGCGGCCCGGGGCCTGGCCCGCCCCAGAAAGACGCAGCGTCTGGATGCCGACCCGCCCTGCGCGCCGGGGTGATGGCCCTGCTCGAGGACGGGGCCCAGTCCCGCCAGATCAGTGCGCACTTCGCTAGGCCCACCCCGACAATGAGGCCATGCGCGTATCCGCGAGCAGATCCACCGGGCCCTCTACGTCCAGAGCCGGTTTCCCCTACTTGACGCTGAAGTGGACAGGCCCTGCGCTCAGGGGCTTTTGGCGCCACCCCGCTTTCACCGCCGGCCGAGGCTGCCCACAAGTCAGACCGCTCGTGGATCGGGGGCCCGGATCAGTGCGCGCCCGCGGGCCGACGACCGGGCCGTGCCGGGCCTGGGAGGCGACCTGGTCTGTCAGCGCGGCCCGGGCACTGTGCCCCTAGTCACCTGGCGGTGTTGGCGCGCCAGCCGCTTCGTGCTCATACCCGCCTGGGCACCTGCCGACTCAGGTACCGTCACCGGCATACCTGCAGACCATGGTCGCCCGACCTGCCCCGGGGCCGTGCGGGCCTCGATCACCTGGGACCAGGGTGGGGATGTTGACACGCGGCCACCGCCGTCCGCAGCGTCCCGGTCTACCCATGCGGCCTACGGCCCTGGCGGCGCGTCCCGCAACGAACGCAACGGACTGATCCGCGAGTACTTCCCAAGGGCACCAACTACCCGACGTCACCGACGCTTGGGTCCAGACCGTCCAGGACCTCCTCAACCGCCGGCCCGCCTGGTCTTGAACGGACAGACCCCAGCTGAAAATCGCGGCGCTCATCAACGGTGCAAACACCACCTGACCCCGGCTCCTTCCTCCACTGTACGAGAAAGGGGCGCCGCGAGAGGCGAGAAGGGCGTAGCAGTGGGAAAAGGGGCGTAGCAGGGCCCGGTCCCAGATGCGGGATGCTGAGCGGACCGGCAGGGAGGGCGGCGCCGTCATCCGGTCCCTTCCACGGGACGGTGCAGTGGGGTCGTGCGGGGTCGAGGCCCGCAGTGCCTGAGGGCGGGTGGGGCTCCTGGGACTGGCTGGGGCGGAGTCTTGTCCAGATCTGTTGCAAGGCCCGGATCGCGCCGAAGCTCAGAAAGAGAAACGTTGATATTCCGCGCTTCTTCCGCGGCCGATCCCGCTCGGAGCGCCTTTTGCAACAGATTTGGACAAACGAGCGCCGCGCGGCCCCTGGGACGAGGGCGCGCGCCCGCCTGACCACCGCGAGGCCGGGACTACGGCCGATCCGCGGAGCGAGGCGATGCCGGTCCGGGCGGACGGCGCCGGGCGGGGGCTACGGCCGCTCGCGCGAGGCGGGGCCGGGGCGCGGGTCCGTGAGGGCGCTTTACGGCGCTCGCGCGAGGGGCGGGGACGCGGCGGGCGGTCGGCGCACCACTGGGCGACGAGGCCCGGCCGAGGCCAGGATGCCCTCGAGGCAGATCGCCCTTTCTTGAGCGTCCTCGGCGCTCGTGACCAGGCTGCCGTCGGGCTTGCGCAGGATGGCGTAGCCGCGGTCCAGGACGCCCTGCGGTGAGCCGGGAGGCCGTCAGGCGCGCGCGGTCAGCGCGCAGCTCGGCGTCGGCCAGCGAGCGCATTGCCCAGGGCCAGGCGCAGCCGGTCGCGGGCCTGGCCCAGCTCGACGGCTTGTCCCGCACGATGACCGTGGGGTCGGCCATGACAGGGCGGGAGCGGACGCGCTCGAGGCGCACCTGCTCCTCCTCCAGGCGCCGGGCCAGGGCGGCGCGGATGCGCTCGCGCGCCTGGTCCAGGCCCACCGTCTCCTGCGCCAGGTCCGGGACGATCCGGCGGGCGGCGTCCGGTAGGCGTGGAGGCCTGGAGTCGGCGACGTCGTCGAGCAGAGGCCGGTCCGTCCTCGTGGCCGATGGCGGACACGAGCGGGTGCGGCAGGCGGCGGCCGCGCGCACGAGGCCCTCGTCGCTGAAGGGCAGGAGGTCCTCGACGGATCCGCCCCCGCGGGCCACGACGATGACGTCGATGCGCGGGTCGGCGTCGAGCTCGCGGATGGCGGCGGTGACCTGGGAGACGGCGTGGACGCCCTGGACGGCGACCTCGCGGACCTCGAAGGGCGGCGGGCCAGCGCAGGGCGGGCGTTGACGATGACGTCGTCCTTCGCCTTGGCGCTGCGCCCGCACACGAGCCCGACGACGCGCGGCGTGAAGAGCAGGGGGCGCTTGCGCTCAGGGGCGAGCAGGCCCTCGGCGGCCAGGACGCGGCGCAGCTGCTCGATGCAGGCCAGCAGGTCGCCCGTGCCCACGGGGCGGACGTCGTCGACCTGGAGCTGGAGGCTGCGCCGCGCGTCCAGAAGTGCGGGGCGCCCGTGGGCCCACGACCCGCAGTCCGTCGGCGAGCTCGGCGCTCATCGCCCGCTCGACGGCCACCAGGTCGCGGCGGTAGATGGCGGCGCGCAGGGACATCTCGGTGTCCACGTCCGCAGCGTGGGGAAAGGACATGCCGGCGCGGCGGTTGATCTGGACGATCTGCGCCTCCACCCACACGCGGTCATCTTCGAGACGTACCCTCGATCTTCGTCGACAGCAGGGGACAGTGGCCACGGGTTGTCCGGGGTGGTGTCGCGGGCCAGGCGCGCAGGCTCGCGCTGCAGTGGCGAGGGTTGGCGCGCTGGGCGTCGTCGCGCCGGAGGGCCGAGGGAGGCGGCTGGAGGGCTGTCACATGCACCATGCGCCTGCACCTCCCCTGGGAGGCGAGCGCTGCTGGCACAGTCGGGCGCGTGAGCATCCAGAGCATGCGTGATGACAGCGCGCGGCTCCCGTCCAGCGCCCGCGCGACGTCGCCGAGTCGGCCGCCCGTCCGAGCCGGCTCGGCGTCCGACGCGCGTCTGCGCCGTCGGCGGGCTCGGCGCCTGGTGCCCGGCGCGGCGGCATCCGAGCGGGACCCGCGTCCGACGACGACGGCCCGGCGCGCGAGAGGCGCTCAGCGGATCCTGCTGGCGGCCCCCGCGGCTACTGCCGGGTGGGTACGCCGTCGACGCCGTCGAGCAGGCCCTCGGCGCATCATGCGCCCCATCTACGTGCGCAGAGATCGTCCACAACAAGTACGTCGTGGAGGCGCTGTCCCGGCGCGGGCGATCTGTCGTCTCCCGAGACCGACGAGGTGCCTGAGGCGCGCGCGTGGTCTTCCTCCGCCACGGCGTCTCCCCGGCCGTGCACCAGGAGGCGGCGCCGCCGCCTCGCCACGATCGACGCGACCTGCCCGCTGGTGACCAGGGTCACAAGCAGGCGATCCGCTTCGCCAAGGACGACTACGACATCATCCTGGTCGGCCACACCGGCTACCGAGGAGTCGAGGGCGACCCAGGGCGAGGCCCCCGAGCGCATCAGGTGGTCAACGGGCTCCCAGGTGGACCCTGGGTCAGGTGCGCGACCCGGAGAGGTCGTGTGGATCAGCAGACGACGCTGAGCGTGGACGAGACCCTGGAGACGAGTGCGCGGCTGCTGCGAGCGCTTCCCGCACCTGGCCGACCTCCCGCCGACGACATCTACGCCACCAGGAACCGCCAGGGCGCGGTCAAGGCGATCGCGCCGCGGGTCGACGTCATGATCGTCGTCGGCTCGGGGAACTCCTCGAACTCGGTGCGCCTGAAGGAGGTGGCCCTCGAGGCCGGGGCGCCGGCCGCCCACCGCGTGGACTACGCCAGCGAGATCGACCCGGCCTGGGTCGACGGCGCACGACCGTGGGGGCTGACCAGCGGGGCGAGCGTCCCGGAGATCCTGGTGCGCGAGGTCGTCGAGCGCCTGGGCGGACTGGGCTTCGGCGAGGTGGAGCAGGTGCGCACGGCCACGGAGAAGATCACCTTCGCCCTGCCCAAGAACCTGCGCGCCGACCTCGAGGCGGGCGGGTCGGCCAGCGCGGCGCGACGCACCGCCGCGAGCCCGGCGCCGACCACACTGCTGAAGAGGGCGTGGCCGGGCCGGGCTCGCGGTCGGCGTAGCGGGCTGGACTGACTCGGACCGCCGCCGCGGGTGCCGCTGAGGGCCGCCCGCCGGCGGAGGCGTCCGGGGGCGGCGCCGGCGGCGATGGCGGGCGTCAGCCGGCGACGATGGGGGTCAGCCGGTTCGCGTCGGCGATGACGCGGTCGAAGGGGACCACCCAGACCGGGCCGTCGGGCCCGACCGTCTGCATGACCAGCCCCTCGGCCTTGAGGCATTCCAAAGCGGGTGGCGGTGTCGTCGCCCTGGGTCTGCCAGGCGGGCTCCGACGACGGAATGATGTAGCTGCCGAGCGCGGGGAGGCCCAGCGCAGCAGGAGCACGCGCGCGCCCTCGCGGGCCGAGACCCCGGGTTGGTGGACAGGGAGGAGGCCACGCCTTGGCGGAGCCGATGCCGACGGCGGCGGCGAGGGCCCCGTGGTGGTGCAGACCGCGGGCTTGTGCCCACGAGCCTGCTGATGGCCCGGACACGCGCTCGCGCGCGGAGGAGGATGCGGCGGCGTCGGCGATGAGCGCGCACGCGGGCGCCGGTCAGGTGGGAGGTCGCCGCGAGCTCGGAGGAGCTCAGGCCGTGGGCCAGGCCGCGCAGGATGAGGGAGTCCTCTCCTCCGCAGGGGCGGCCAGTCGGCTCTGGAAGTTCTCTTGCTCTTGGGCGAGATCGTGCAGCCTGGCCAGGGTGCTGCGGGCCTCCGCGGAGGAGGTGTTGGCCGGGATGGTGGCGATGGTCGGGACGGCGAAGGGACTTTCGGGAGTCATGGAAAGACCATTGCACTGGTAGCGGCGAGATGGCAAGCAACTACCTGTCCAGCGCTGCGCTCGTCTGCTCGAGACGGCCAGTTTGACGCATGATCGTGCGAGATTCCGCTATTAGCGTTATCGCAGCGTGATCGCGCCAGTGATCATCCTGTGATCCGAAGAGAGCGCCTTTCTAGTGTGTGCTTCCAGACGATCGGCTGGGGCTGGGGGCGCTGCAGCGGGCCGGCGGGGCTGGGAACCGGCGGGCAGGGGCCAGCGGGGCGAGCGGCGGCCCCGTCCCCGCCGGTGAGCTCGGGCGCGGTGAAGGCGCGCACCTGGGCGTCGTCGGCGGCGACGGGGCGGGGAGGGCGCGGATTCGCCGAGGGCCCTCGAAGGACCGGGCGGTGACGAGCAGGCGCGACTCCATCGAGGCGACCGCCCGGTTGTAGGCGCTCACGCTGCGGGTCAGCGAGGACCCCAGGGCGTCGAGGTGCCCGGCCACCGTCCCCAGCCGCTCGAACAGCGTGCGGCCCAGCTCCACCAGCTCGCGGGCGTCCTCGTTGACCGCCGTCGCGCCCAGGCGCTCGCGCAGGTGCGCAGCAGCGCCAGGAGGGAGGCGGGGAGGTCAGCGCCACGCCGAGGTCGAGGGCGTGCTCCATGAGGACCGGGTCCGCGTCCAGCGCGGCGGCCAGGACCGGCTCGGCGGGGACGAAGAGTCGACCAGCTCCGGGAGGAGCCCAGTGCGCGGTCGTAGCGGCGCCGGGCCAGCTGGTCCACGTGCGCGCGCAGCCCGCGCGTGCGCCGCCAGCAGCTCCGAGCGCTCCCGCGGGTCCGGCTCGGCGCCGTCGGCCCGCGCATCGAGACCGGCGGCCCGCAGGTAGGAGTCCATCGGCACCTTCGCGTCCAGCGCCAGGTACCCGTTGCCGGGCAGGCGGACGACGACGTCGGGGCGGGCCGCGTCGTCGGGCGTGCGGGCGCGCGAGCGGGACGGGGCGCCGTCGCCCGCCACCAGGGTCCCGACGGTGCGCTGCTCGACGAAGTCGATGTGGGGCATCATGCCGCTGGCCTCCAGCACCCGGGCCAGTTCGACCTCCCCACACCCCTGCGGCTCGAGCGCGACCGCAGGGGCCCCGGCCAGGGCGGAGGCGGTGCGCCGCAGCTCGCGCTCGGCCTGCGCCCCGCCCGCAGCTGCTCGGCGAGGGCGGCGTGCTGGGCGGCCCGGTCCCGCTCCATGGCCTCGACCCGGCTCTGACCTGCTCGAGGCTGGGTGCGCACGGGCGCCAGGGCGCGCAGGACCGAGCCGTCGCGCTCGGAGCGCTCCTCCGCGAGCTGGGCGCGCTCGGCCAGCTCCTCGGCGCGGGCGCGCCACTGGGCGGCGTCGGCGCGGGCGGCTCGCCGCGGCGTCACGGCCCCCGGCCCGGGCGGACGCGGACCGGGCCACGGCCAGGGCGTAGCCGAGGACGGCGCCCAGGCCGAGGCCGACGACGAGAGCAGGACGGGAAGGACTGCGGCGGAGGCGGTGGAGGGCATGGCCCACGGTACCCACAGGGGCGCGCGGTGCGGAACCGGCGCGCACGGGCCGGGCGCGGGAGTGAGGGCCTCAACCCGTTGTCTCCTCCTTCAAGGCGATCCCCGCCGCGCGCGCCGGTCCACTCTGGTGCCATGTCGATCCTGCGCACCGTCTCCTTGACGTCCGGTATCACGATCGGAGTCGCGCTCTGCCTCGCCGTGATGGCGATCGCCGTCTCGACGTGGTTCCTGGGGCGCGCGCTCCGACGCGGCGGCGCCGGGCGCAGGGCGCTGAGGGCGGGCAGGCAGGGGCGGTCGCCGTCGTCCTCCCCGCGCTTCTGGTGCATGCACCGGCGCCCTGTACCTCAACCGGTCCGGCGGCTACGTGACCAGCGCGGCCGATCTGGTGGGAGGGCGATCATCGCGCGCGAGCCGCCCGCCGGCGCGCCCCGGCCCCTGGCCTCCGACGCCGCCGCCTGAGCGCCGTCGATCCCGCCGGGGCCCTGGAGGGCCTCCTTCTCCGCCCAGGACGCGGCTTCCTCAAGACGACGTGGAAGGGGCCGATCAGCGGGATCGAGCTCGATGTCGACGTCATTGCGCCCCGCGGTTACAGCGCCGACGACGGAAGGACCTACGGCGTCATCGAGGCCCTTCACGGCTTCCGTCGCCGGACTCGATCATCGACGCGCTGGGATCGCCCGGGCCCTTCAGCGGGGCCATCGACGCGGGGCGGATCCCGCCGTCGATCATCGTGGTGCCCTCCTCAGCGTCGACTCGGCCAGCACGACTCGCCAATCTCGGCGCGCCGCCCGCCGTAGCCACATTCGTCGCGCAGGAGGTCCCCCGCATGATCGCGGCGACCTTCCCCAACGTCTCGCGCGAGCGGGCGGCCTGGATGGTGATGGGCCTGTCCTCGGGCGCCTACTGCGCCGCCTGGACGGCCATGACCGAGCCCTCCCGGTACGGGGCCGCCGTCCTGTCCAGCTACGACCGGCCGGGCCGAGGGCGGGCTGGCCCGGCCGGGCGCCGGTGACTCGAGCGCAACACCCCTGTCGGCCATGGCGCGGCGGGCGCACCGACGGGCTGCGGATGTGGGTGCTCGGGGCCCAGGACGACCCTACGACGCCGGGGGCACCGCGGAAGCGGCTGCTGGCGGCAGCCCACGGACGGACTCTGGTGACCGCCGACATCCTGGCCACCGGCGGGCACGCCTGGCCCCTGTGGGTGGAGGGCTTCCCGCGCCTGCTGGAGTGGTGGGGTCCGATCCGGCCGTCTTCGCCGCTGTCGGGCTGCCGCCGCGGGGCCGACTCGACGACGGCGCCGACGGCGTCGGAAACGGCGGGGAGCGCGCGGGATGCGTCGGCGCGTCGGCGGGCGCCCGCTCGCCGGGCGCCCGCTCCGGGCCCGCCCCTTCGCGCTGGGCGGCGCCGCCACCATCGGGCTGAGCGTGAGCGCGGCGGTGCTCGCCGTCGTCGTGCTGCTGCGCCGGGGGCCGGTGCGGGCGCGCGCGGACGGGGGCCGCGAGCGGGAGGCGCGTCAGGATCGGGACCGCGCGGCGCTGGGCGGAGAGGTGCCGGCGCCGGGCGGCGAGGTGCCTGCCGTGGGCGGTGCGGGCGCTGGGCGTGACGGCGACCGCGCTCCTCATCTGCGTGGCGGTGGCCGTCATCGCCAACGCGGGCGGGCGGCTTCACACCACCTGGCACGACGTGGCCCTCCTGCCGGGGGTGAGCAGCGGCCCGGGCGACGGAGCTGCGGCCGGGAGAAACATCGGCGTGCTCGTCGGCGAGCCGCTGAGGAAAACGGCGACCGGCTGCGAGGACTGGACCACAGGGCGGCCCGACGCACCGGATGCGGCCGGGCGCCCAGCTGGCGCTAGATCTGCGCCGTGGCCCTTTACGATCGGAATCGTCGGACCGCCCAACGTCGGCAAGTCCACCCTTTCAACGCCCTCACCCGTGCGACCGTCCTCGCGGCGAACTACCCTTCGCCACGATCGAGCCGAACGTCGGCGTCGTCCCGCTGCCCGACGCCCGCCTGGAGAAGCTGGCCGAGATGTTCCAGCGCCAGGGTGGTGCCCGCGACCGTCTCCTTCGTCGACATCGCCGGGATCGTGCGCGCCAGCGAGGCGAGGGCCTGGGCAACCAGTTCCCGGCCACATCCGCGAGGCCGACGCCATCTGCATGGTCACGCGCGCCTTCGACGATCCCCTGACGTCGTGCACGTGGACGGGCGGATCGAGCCGGCCGACGACATCGAGACCATCGCCACCGAGCTCATGCTGGCCGATATCCAGACCCTGGAGAAGGCGATCCCTGCGCCTGGAGAAGGAGGTGCGCGGCAGGAAGACCGACGCCGCGGTGCTGGACACTGCGCGCGCAGCGCTGAAGATCCTGGAGGAGGGCACGCGCTGTCCGCCGCCGTGGCCTCGGGCGCCGCCGCCAGGGCCGGGATCGACGACGGCGCGCTGCGCTCCTTCCAGCTCATGATCCCGCCAAGCCCGTCATCCACGTGGTTCAACATGGACGACGCCGGAATGGGCGACGAGGCGAGGCAGGCGCGGCTGCGCGAGCTCGTGGCGCCGGCCGAGGCCGTGTTCCTCGACGCGCAGTTCGAGGCCGAGCTCGTCGAGCTCGAGCCCGACGAGGCCGCCGAGATGCTGCACGAGAGCGGGCAGGGACGAGTCGGGGCTGGATAAGCTGGCGCGCGTGGGCTTCGACACGCTCCGGGCTCCAGACCTACCTGACGGCGGGGAGAAGGAGGCGCGGGCCTGGACGATCCGCAAGGGGTGGACCGCCCCGCAGGTCGCCGGCGTCATCCACACCGACTTCGAGCGCGGTTTCATCAAGGCCGAGATCGTCGCCACGACGACCTCGATGAAGTACGGGAGCGTGGCCGAGGCCCCTGCGCCCACGGCCGGGTCGCATGGAGGGCAAGGACTACGTCATGGCCGACGGCGACGTGGTGGAGTTCCGCTTCACACAACGTCTTGACCGACTGGCTAAACGTTGAGGCCCCAGGAGAAAGTGGCGTCAGGACCTCGCTGCGTCTACGGCGCGCCGCGTGTGCCGAGTTGGCGAGGGCGGTCGTTGGTGTCGAGGTTCCTGTCTGGGAGGCGGGCTGCCTTGGGTGCTTCGCTCATCGGTCTCTTCATAGCAGCGGGAAGTCGCTGTCGTGTGAGCACGCGTACCATTGCGTCTGCAAGCGCATTCGAGCGGGAGGCGGAGACTGGCAGACACGGTGCGCGGCCACTCAGTGTGCGAACGAAGGAGCAGGGTGGCGGAGTATGACGCGCTGCACGAGGCGTACCGATGGATTGATCGGCGTTCTGGAACTGGGTCTGCTCAGCGCTTGGGAACGACCCTGAATTTGGAACTACTTCTTCGACAGGAAGCGCGGCCTGAGCTCAATCTGTCCGCTGATGGAAGATGGGGTCGCGTTGCGCTTATCGGTGCCTGACGAGATCTATACCCTCTTCGGACTCGCTGCGGCGATCAAGGCTATTAAGCGCGCATCTGGTAACCCGCTTGATGCGCGGGACTACCTCTTGGCACACGCACCCTACGCGCACGAAGAGGAGATCGATGAGCTTCCTGCAACGGAGGTAACTCGAAAGTGGAAGGTTGGCGAGAGGAATGGCTTCAAGGGGCCCTGGAGCGGCGTGTCCCGGAAGGCGTACAGGGTAGCCGCCGATCACGCCATGCGGGAGGGTGGTCGTTCAGGGCGGCGCCTCGCTCACGCATGGAACTGCTCTACGGTGTGAGCCGGACCCGACCGCCTACGCGGAGGCTGTCAAGGGCTGTCGAGGTGCGCCTGCCCGCTGCTCTGTCCCGATGACAGGGGAGCCACGCTGCAAGGCAATCAACATCGCTGACGGCACGCAGCACTGGCATGTGCCGAGCAAAAGACGATCAGCGCTCCCACCGAAGATGTCCTTGAGGGCATGATGCGTGTCCTCTGGCATAGGGCAGCATGATCGGCACGACAACGGGGAACCGAGCGCGCCGGGCAAGGTGAGCCTCGAAGAGGCGACCGTGGCGATGGGCCTCGCAGTCACGCTCATTCACTGGTTCGCGGCTGGCCTCGTGGTGCGCGCCTAGCCGCCTCGCTGAATCGTCACTTCCGGCGGAAGTGCGTGGATCATCTCGGGTGCGGGAATGGCCCCCAACCATCCATGGATGTAGACCCTCCGCCACACCGGGGCGATCCAGTATGTGGTCGCTCTATCGTAGGCTAAGCAGCGCTGCACGCGCGCAGAAGTTCGAGTGAACGCTCGGTGGAGGATATGCTTCGTGTGGCGTCAAGGAGGGGCTGAAGATGTCGAACCCGTCGACTATCACTGACACTGACCTCATCGAGCCGATCCACCCGGGAGAGATCCTCATGGAGGACTTCATCAAGGGCTTCGGGATCACGCAGAGCCGCCTCGCCGCCGCCATCGGGGTGCCGCCGCGCCGGATCAACGAGATCGTGCACGGCAAGCGCGGGATCACAGCCGGCATGGCCGTCCGGTTCGCCAGGTACTTCGGTACTTCCGCCGAGTTCTGGATGAATCTCCAGATGCACTACGAACTGCGGTTGGAGCGACGGGCTCTGCGGGATCAGCTTGAGCGCATCAAACCGTTGGAGCCCGTCGCATGAGCGCCGTCGCGGGCTCATCCCAGTCAGCCAGGGCCACTCGCTCGTAGAGGTGAGCGCCGACGGCGCAGTGGCAGAGAGTCGTAGGGCCTGCCGCGCCGGATGATTCCGCGGGTGAGGTCAGGCGCGCTGCGGTCGGCCCGCGTCGGTCGTCCTCTCATAGCCCATGGAGCGGGCGATGTTCGTCAGGAGGTGCGCTCCCTCGGGCGGAAGGGCCGCCTGGCCTCTGAGGAAGTGCCGTTCGCGAGGCGGGAGCCGGTCGAGGATGCGCTGCACATGGGCCTCGGCCTCCGGGGGCGGCGTCGTCGCCACCCCGTCCTGACGTGCTCGGCGGTGATGAGGGTCGTCGGTTCCGCGTACCAGGCGCGCTCCCCGGCGAGCTGGAGAGGAACGGCTCCCCGTGGGCGAAGCTCGACGATGGCGCGCTGCGCGGCGGGCTCCATGAACACTCGCCCGACGCCGCTGGCGTCGTCGGCGATCGGCCAGCCCTCGGTGACGAAGGGCTGAGCGCGCGCTCATGAGGGCGCGTCGTCGTCGATGGCGTCGAGGTGGTCGTCCGGAATCGGCGGGCGAACGTGGCTGCTTCCGGGCGCCGGTCATGTCCGCAGATTCGGGCAGGCCCGTGAGGTACACGGGCGATCGGCGGGCCCGCTCGATCCGCAGCCCGCCCGGGACGTCGATGGGTCTCCTCGTGGGTCAGGGCGTCCCCAGGGCGGTGAGCAGCTGCGAGGGCGTTCTCGTCGCTGATGTTCTGCCTCGTCGATGTGGATGATCACCACGACGTCCCGCGCCGGATCGCCGCGACCGATCTCAATGAGGAGGTCGGTCAGGGGCGACGTACGGTTCGGGCCCGTCCTGCGCGCGCATGGACAGCGAGACGCCGGAGGCGGAGAGGGTCTCGACCCTGCGCAGGAGGTCGCCGATGCGCTCCTCCCGGGCGGCGGCCCAGGCCCGCCGCCGCACGACAGGTCCAGGAGCGCGGAAGGCCGTTTTGAGCGGGTCGGTGCCGGAGGGATGCGCAGCTGGGGCGTGGTCAGTCCCCCGACTGGGACGCCTCGCGCGCGATCCGGCGCACGAGCGAGGACTTGCCGGGCCGGCCTCCCCGAGGATGGTGCGGCCCCGCTCGTGCAGGCCGGCGGCGCGGCGCGGGCGCGAGGACGTCCCGCCAGTCGCTGAGTTGGGGAGGTGCGGCGCCACACCTCGGGCACGGTGTCGGAGCCCAGGCTGAACAGCGAGTCGAGCGGAGACCCTCATGATGATAGTTTATCGAGGTTCGGCGGCCTTGATAAACTTATCAAGACTGCCGGGGCGGGCGCCGACGTCGGGCGGGCGGCACACTGTCCCCATGGACGATCGCGCATCCGCCCGGCAGCTGCGCGGGGCTGCGCGTGCCCGGCGGCCGAGGCTGATCGAGCGCTTCTCCCACGCCTCCGGTCCGGGCGGTCAGGGCGTGAACACCTCGGACTCGCGCGTGCAGCTCGGCCTGGACCTCAGCCACCACCACCGCCCTCGACGAGCAGCAGCGCGAGGCGGGCCTGCGCGCACCTGGGGGCGCCCGGCGGGCACCGTCCTGACGGTCGCAGCGGTGACACCGCTCCCAGCGCCGCAACCGCGCGGCCGCGCGCAGACGACGCCCGCGCTGCTGCGCGCGTCACTGGTCCGCGCGGGCTCGACGCGCACGAAGCCGACCCGCGGATCGCGGCGCCGCCGCCTGGCGGCCAGGGAGGCGCTCGAGATCAGGCGCAGCGGCGCCGTCCGAGTATGCGAGCCGCGGCGCGATCCGGGAAAAGCCGCGGCGATCGGGTGCCGTAGATATTCCTCCCCATAATGCGGGCGATTCGGAATGCGCGCCGATACGATCTCGAAATCTTAACGTGCTACTCTGCCGCGGTGAATGAGAATGGGAATCTGCAATGCTCCTGCGCCGGGCCGAGGACTGGGACGTGGAGGCCCTGGTGGAAGCTGCGCGGGCTGATGTTCGAGGCCATGGGCGCGACCAGGGGACCCCGAATGGCGGAAGGCGGCCTCTGACTGGTTCGCCGAGCACATCGATGACGCCCGGGTGGGCGCGTTCGTCGTCGACCTGAACGGCGAGGTGGTCGCGTGCGCCGTCGGGGTGATCCGCGATGGGATCCCCTCGCCGGGGGCTCCCTCGGGCACCGACGTCGCCATCAGCACCGTCTGCACCCGGCCCCGGGCGCGCGGGGATACGCCAGGCGGCGTCCGCGCGGTGCTGCGGTGGGCGCGGGCTCAGGGCGCCGGACGGGCGGAGCTCATGGCGACGCGAAGCGGCCGGCACCTGTACGAGTCGCTCGGCTTCGAGGACGCTGACTGCCCGGCGATGCGCGCGCGCCTGACGCCGTCAGACGACTAGTCCCACCGGCTCCGTCCCGTCGTCGTAACAGTCCTGTGGTTGGTCGACGCGAGGTCCCGCAGGTCTTGGACGATAAGTCATCCGGTGGCGCCGGCTCGCGCGTCGGCCTGCCGTCTTGACGCCGGGCGCCCCGCCGCGGGGCGGGCGGGACTCCTTCCGGGGCCGGGCCCGGTCGGGACAGGCGCTGGTTGTATCCTTCTGCCTCAGCGGCTCCGGGGGAGAACGATCATGCGCGGACAGAACCATGCCGACCGGGATCTTCTCCGCGGCCGCTACAAGGGGCTCGCGGACGACGACCTCGTGGCCTACGTCGATGAGTCCTACCGACTGCCCACCGACTGCCGTCCCCAAGAGACGCCGTTCTACGCCATGAGTGCGGTACTCCTGCGCGTGTGCGATCCGACACCATCCGCGATGACCTTCGAGCCCTCGCCCGGAGCGACTACTGGCACACCACCGAGCTCGCCCAGAGCGAGACCGGGTGGACGAGGATCCAGGAGATGCTCGACTATCTCGCGCGCTATCGGGACCTCTGCGTGATCGCTGTACGCCGGGCCCCGTGCGACGGGGACACGCAGAAGAACATGCGTGCGATATGTCTGCGCGCTTTAATGACGGCACTGGTGCAGAGGGCCCCGTCGGGCCGGTCACGTGGGACCCGTCTCGATGGTTGTGTGAGAAGCAGCGCGGTCGAAGGACACCAATCGAGACAGATATCGGTCTCGCGAGGCCCGCGGAGGGTCTCGTCCCCCGCAACATGTTCGTGCACTACGTCTCGCCGGCCAGTGAACAGTTGTTATGGCTTCCCGATCTGGTCGCTCACACCCCGCCGGTACATCACCCATCGTGACCGCAGGGTGATGGTCCTCGCCAATCAGACTGTGACCTTGGATCTGACCGAGACAACAAGCGACCCCCTGGCCGCCGCAGCATATCACCAGGGGGTAAGCCTGCAGTTCCACTAGGAAGTGCAAGGTCTCTGCTCGGCCTCAGTGTGCTACACGCGGATCGTGGTGTCAACAGCCCGACCCGTGTGGGCCGTCGCACCACTCCGGCGCGCCGACGGCAGAGCCCGCCGTGGCGCGCCGCGCTCAGCACTCCACGGCTCAGCGCTCCGGGGCGGGCAGGGGCGGCCTCGCTCACGTCGGGCAGCAGGCCCCTGCGGAACTCAACGTCCTTCGCCCGGTGCATGGTCACGACGACGGGCTCCGCCCGACCGCCTCGCGGGTCGCCTGTAGATCTCGTGGACCCGGGGAGGATCGGGGCCGGTCCCACCACGACCCCGGGCCGGCGCGAACCGGAGGAGCGGATCGGGCCGACTCGGGCTGGGACGGGCCGGGACGGGGCCCGCCGATACGCGCCGATGCGCGTCCGATGCGGGAAATCTCCTCGTCGTGACCCGCCCGCGATCCGCGCGCAACATTCGGTATCCGTATGTGACTCCATTGGGACCCGTCCGTGACGGGAAGACGATTCGCCGGCGGTAGGCTGGGCGGCCGCGCGCAAGAACTGCGTCACTCTGATCCTCCGCGGAGGACCGTCGAAAACGGAGCGTGAATGACTGGGTTGTGGAAGGGCGCCGGCCCGCGGAACGCAGGGCCGCTGCCCTGGGATCCTCGTCCTCCTCTCGGTGGCGCTCATTCTTCTTCCCGGACCCAATACGGCCCGCGCCAACACCTCACACGGGTCGACGACGTCCTCAGCGCCGTCGGCGGGAACGTCTACATCTCCAGAACCCCCAACGGGGACACCGGGCAGTTCTGGGCGGACGGCGCCTGGCACGACTTCGCCGAGCTCGACCCGGCCGACAAGAACACCCAGGACGGCCCGTCCGTGAGCATCGGCAACGGCTGGTACATCTCCTGGGACCACGCCAGGTACGGGGGAACCTACCCTGGTATGGCGCTACCCCGACGGCGGACAGCTGACCTACGCCGGCTCGACGTGGCCCGGGTTCGAGGTGAGGCTCAACGACATCGGCTACACCTCCACCGGGGAGAGAATCGACTCGATCATCGACTTCACCTCCGTGTACGCCTGCAGGCCAACGGTCTAACGAGTGCGGATGGTTCACGCCCTTCGAGATCTCCAGGATCTACGGCCCGCTCGCGGCGGCCGAGTCCAATGACGACGACGCGGCCGCCGTCGGCGTCGACGCCACCTTCACGACCACCCTGGTGAGGACGGGGACGGAGACGCCCATCGACCCCGACAACCGGATGGACATCGTCTACTGGGACATCGACCAGCCGGTCCACCACACCCCCGACGGCGCGCGCACCAGGGACTTCGCCTCCGAGTGGCGCGAGGGCGTGCACCTGGTGAGCGGTTACAAGGACGAGGTGGTCATCGGCCGGAGCACCGACCTCATCGTGAGCGATGACAACACGTGGTTCAGATCGGGGGCCGAGGACCCCTCGAGCACGCCGACCAACCGCTCGACGATCGTCGCCAAGGCGGGCCCGCAGTACACCACCCAATGGCGGGGCGAGTCCTGCTCCACGGGCATCGGCTACGACTCGAAGGTCACCGTCTACCCCGAATGGACCGACCCCGTCAAGTCGCCGCCCCAGCAGATCAGGAGGCGCGGCGAGACCGCCTCCTTCGACATCACGCAGACGCTCCCCCACGTCGCCGACGGCAACCGGGCCGACTCGATCATCATGACGGACACACTCGATGCGGCCCTCGACGCCTCGCAGGCGGCCGTGACGGTCCGCAGGGACGGCGTCGACGTGACGGACAACTGGGATGTCCAGCATGTCCGGGCAGACCATTACGGCGACGGCGAAGAACACCGGCCACGGATACGCCGAGTCCGAGCACGTCTTCACCATCACCGCCCCGGTCTCCCCGACCGCCGACCTGTCCGAGTACGAGCGCGGAGATATCGGCTCCGACCGCTACTGGAAATTCCCCAACACCGCGGCCATCACCATCAACGGCGTCGAGAAGAGGACCAACGCCGTCGACGTCCTCGTCCCCTACGAAGCCACCGGATCCATTCAGATCGGCGCCGCCAAGAGGCTTCTCGGCGGAGTTCTCGCCGACGCATTCGGCTTCGAGCTCAGGGACGCCGACGGAACCGTCCTGGACACCAGGACCAACGGCGCCGACGGCGCCGTGACCTTCACGGACATCGAATACACCCAGGACGACATCGGCAAGACCCACACCTACACCATCGTCGAGAAGAACGACGCCGCACAGGAGTACGTCTACGACACCCACGCCGAGACCGTCACCGTCACGGTCGAGGACGCCGGCAAGGGCAAACTCACCGCGACCGCGGCCTACGACGCCGACGGCGCCGTCTTCACCAACGAGCACAGGTCCCCTCGCCCTCGTCAAGCGGTCCAGCGCCGGGGACTCGACCCTGGCGGACGCGCAGTTCACCCTCTACGTCGACGACGGGGACGGCGTCTTCGACGACGACGACCAGCCCGCGACGGTCTACAGCGACCCGGGCCCTGCACGACGCCATCCCCGGCGCGGTGGTGACCACCGGCGCCGACGGGCGAGCCGCCTGGCGGGGGCTGAGCGCGAACACCTCCCTACTGGCTCCGCAGACCTGCGCCCCGCAGGGCTTCAACCTCGATTCCACCCCCACCCGATCGCCGTCTCCGAGCTCGGGAGGTGACGACCACGGGCGCCGACGGCCAGACGGCCGCCCTGCCCGTCGTCGACGGGATCGCGACCATCACGATCGCCGACGACCCCATCCCGCCCTGCCCAGCGCGCGCGCGGCCCTGGGACACCACCCGCCTCGTCTTCGCCGGCGCCTTCCTCCTCGTCAGCGGGAATCGGCGTCGCCCTGCTCCGACGCCGCCCGGCCCGCGTCCGAACCGGGGCTGACCCCGGCCCAGCCCCGCCCCGACCTCCCGCGCCCGACTCCCCGCACCGGGGCGCCGGCGCGAGGCGGCTCAACACCGATCAAGACCCCACACCAGGAGGAAGAATGACAGCCGATTCCGTCCGAAGGGCGGCGAAGCGCTGCGGTCGGCACTGGCCCTCGCGGTGGCCGCGCTGTCGCTGGCGCCCCGGCGGCCCTCGCGCGCCGACCAGCCCCACCGACGTCGCCGGCACCACCTCACGGTGGGCGACCTGCTGCCGGGCGACACCGTGAGCGCCTACCTCATCGCCGACGCCGATATCGACGCCGCCAACAACCTCCACCTACGCCATGGCCCCGGCGGGCCGGCCTACGACACCATCGACGAGATCGCCGCCGTCGCCTCCGACGGGACCGCGTTCGTCCACGGCAGCGACATGCAGAACGCGGCGTCGGCCATCGCGGCGTCGCTGAGCGCTCCGGCCGCCACCGCCACCGCCGCCGGCGACTCGGCCCAGCTCTCGCTCGGCAGCGGCTACTACCTCGTCAGGGTGACCAGCACGAGCGGCCAGACGCGCGTCTGCCAGAAGCATGATCGTCGACGCGCCCCGGCCGTGGACGGAGCCGCCTACAAACCCCGCGAACTGGCCCCGGTGGACGTCAAGAAGACCGACGTCGCCATCGACAAGGGCGTCGGCGCGCAGTACGGGCAGTCCACGGACGCCTCACAGCGTGGGCGACTCCGTCCCCTTCAGGGTCACCACCGCCGTCCCCTCCTACCCGGCCGACTCCAAGGACGCGACCTTCACCATCACCGACACGCCCTCGGCCGGCCTCGAGATCGACACCTCCTCCATCCAGATCAACGGGGTCGCCCGCCGCCACGGGCGCCGACTACACGCTGACCGCCTCCCCGCGGGCTACACGATCGCGTTCACCAGGCCTACGTCCCGGCCCACCCCGGTGAGCCGATCGTCGTGACCCACCAACGCCACGCTGACCTCGGCGGCCTTCTCCCACAGCGTCGACGACCTGACGGCAACACCGCCAACGTCACCTTCAACCCCAACCCCTACGAGTCGACCACCGCCGGCCCCGCGGACAGGACCACGGTGCAGACCTACGGCTACGTCTTCAAGAAGACCGCGCCCGACGGGACGCCCCTGGCGGGGGCCGCCTTCACCATCAGGCTGACCAACGGCACCTCGGTGACCTCCACCTCAGACGCCCAGGGCTACGTGTACTTCGAGGACCTCGCCGCCGGCACCTACACCGCCGTCGAGACCACCATCCCCTCCGGCTGCCAGAAGGCCCCGACCAGACCTTCGAGCTGTCCAGCGCGACCGCCACCGCGAGACAGCCCCGCGACGGCCGAGACCGAGAACAACTACCTCGTGGCGACCCTCGACGTGCAGGACCCCAAGCTCCCCGCGCTGCCCATCACGGGCGCCGCCGGCGTCTTCCTGCTGGTCATGGTGGGCGCCGGACTCGTCGTCGTCGGATCCGTGCTCGGCCTGCGCTCCCGGAAGGAGCAGTAGCGGTTGACCCGCGTTCGGGTCCGCTGCGCCCCCGCCACGCCCGGGCCGGGGAGGACGGGCCGGGAAGGGCCGGGCCGGGAACGCCCCTGGGCCGCATCTGCGGCCGCCGGCTGCCGGGCCCGGGGGCGCGTCGTCCGGCCTGGGCCCGGCCCGCGCCGTCGTCCGGCACGGGACGGCCTGGCGTCCCCGGCTGCACGCGCGGCGCCTGATCGCCCTCGTCATCGTGCTGACCGGCGGCGCCCTCGCGGGCTACCCTCTTCGTCAGCAGCTGGATGAACCAGCGCGCCCAGGACGAGGTCGCCCACGCCCAGCAGCAGGTCGTCGCATCCGCCTCCCCGCCCGGCTGGAGGGCCAGGCCGCGGCGACGTCGTACAACGCGCGCCTGCTCGACGGGAGCGCCCACGTGGTCGACCCTTCGACGCCGGGGACGCCCGCCCCGGCGGCGAGGAGTACGAGCGCGTGCTCAACCTGGCGGGGATGGGACGATGGGGGAGCTGATCATCCCCGCGATCGGCGTGGACCTGCCGATCTACCACTACACCGACGAGAACTCCCTGTCCCGCGGGTGGGGCACGTCGTCAACACGTCGGTGCCCATCGGCGGGGCCTCGACCACACCGTGCTCGCCGGTCACACGGGACCGCCCACCGCGACCATGCTCGACCGGCTCGACGAGCTCGCCTCGGGGGACTGGTTCGTCATCCGCGTCCTGGGCGAGGACCACGCCTACCGGGTGTACTCCACCGAGGTCGTGCTCCCCGAGAAGGTGGAGAGCCTGTCGGTCGAGCGCGACCGGGACCTCGTCACCCTGGTCACCTGCACGCCCTACGGCGTCAACACTCCACCGCCTGCTCGTCCACGCCGAGCGCACCGACCTGCCCGCGCAGTGGACGTCGTCGGACGCCGCGGTGCGCTCGGTGGTCCTCTCAGTCGCGGCGCAGCCCGCGATGTGGCGGGCCGCGCTCGCGGGCGGAGCGGCCGCGGGCATCATCCTCACGGCGTACGCGATCCTGCGCCTGGCGTCCTCCGCGGGGCGGGGCGCACGGGAGGACGCCCCGATCGGCCGGGCTGATCGCGCCGGGCACGGCTCCTGGGCCGCCCGCTCCCGGCCGAGGCCGCCCGCGTCATCCGGGCCCGCCACTATAATGACGAGTAGTATCGCCGTATCAGACTAATCCGACTATACTGTTCGCCATAAGGGAACGGAGATGCGCATGGCCGGGTACAGGATCGACCGTCAGATCACGGAACTCGGCGGGCACATCCACGGGTGGCGCATGCTGGTCCTGGGCCCGACCGCCCAGCAGGTGGCCGAGCGCGCGGACATCACGCGCGACACCCTGCGCAAGATCGAGGTCGAGCAATCCGAACGTCAGCTTCAACAGCGTCGCCCAGGTGCTCGCGCGCTCGGCCTGCTCGACCGGGTCGTCGTCGACGCCGTCGACCCGCTGAACAGCGACATCGGGCGCGCTGCGCGCGACCGGCTGACCAGGAGGCGCGCACGATGACCGCCGTCGAGGTCTTCATTGATGCCGCGGCGCCCCCGCCTGGTCGGCCAGGCCCGCGTCGCACGGGCGCGGGCCGAGTCTCCACGACCTTCTGCTACGACCCCGCCTGTCGCGGACGGCGGGGCGAACCTCGATCCGGCGCTGCTGCTCGCCCGCGCGCAACATCAGGACGGCCTGCATGCGGGACCTTCGCCGACAGCGCCCCGACCGCTGGGGCTGCATCTGCGGAAGGCCGAGGTCCCGCGCCCGTGAGGAGGCCGAGTCCCCGTCGGCTGGACGACTCGACTTCCTCCTGGGCGTCAGCGATGACACCCGTCGAGGCGCGTTGCGCCCGGCTCTCGGCCACGACGAATTCCTGGGCGAACCCTCGCGCATCCGGCTCATCGCACTGCCGGAGCTCTGCGCGCGCCGGCGACGAGCTGGCCTCCGACGACGACCTCCAGACGCTTCAGCGCTTCTGGACACGGGGACGACCGGTTGGGCGGCGCCCGGCCCAAGGCTCAGTGGCGCGCTCGACGACGGCGGCCTCGCGATCGCTGATTCGCACGCCGGAGACTCGACGGGACGTGATGGCTCTGGAGGCTGCCTCGCTCCGATCTCGATGGAGAGGCGGCAATCCAATGCCCTTGGCGTCGACCTTTTCTTTCACCCGAGTGGGGGACCGGGCGTGCTCATCTGCGGCGCTTCGACAGAACGAGCTACAGGAGCGCGCGTCGGCTACATCAGCGCCATGACCGCCGTCGCGGCTCCTCCGACGGCGAGCAGCGCGACTACGCCGACATCGCGCGAGGCGATGCGCGACCTGTCACTGTTCGCCCCGGCAGGACTATCGCGAAGCTACTACGACCGTCGTCGCCGGCAGCTCGCCCTCAACGGCAACACGGACGGTCACCTGGCGACACGGGTTCCTCGCCGACCGCGGCGCCTGGAGGCCGGCGAAGTCGACGTGAACCCGAGCGACCCCGCCTGCGGCCGCTCGACCTCGATCAGTCGCGCCGGTACGGTCCCCGACGAGATCGAGGGCCTCGCCCTGGCCGAGGACTGCGGCCTGACCAGTGCGGGCCGCGCGAAGGCGGATGAGACATCGCGGCGTCCCTGCGCACTGGCGGGAGAGGGCGAGGTCGAACCGGATCTGGCGCGAGATCGTCATGATGGCCGAGTCCATCGGGCCGCACCTGGAGGCCGTGGCCGCGCCGCGGCGCCGCCATCTGAGCGGGACCCGGTGCCGGGGCGGGGCCGTGGCCGCCCGCCGCTCTCCGGCAGGCCGCGGACCCGGCGCCGGGTCGGGGAGCAGGCGCAGCTGGCTCGCCTCGGCGTCCCGCGGGCCCGGCCTCCGGGGAGCGGGAACGGCAGGTCGTGCCTCGACGTCGTCAACGAGAGGCGGTGCGCATGCGCCCGCGACCGAACCCGCGCCGCTCATCACCGCAGCCGAGCTCGCCGGACTCTCTGCCTCGCCCCGCCCGCCCGGCCGGTCGTCCTGGACGTGCGCTACCCGGCATCAGGCTGCCCGACGACGGCTGCGACCGGTACCTCGCCGGGCACGTGCCCGCCGCCTACGATACCTCGACGACGCGCTCGCCGCCCCGCACGTCCCGGGCGTCGCGGACGCCACCCGCTGCCCGAGGCCGCGGTCCTCCAGAGCCGCCATGCGGGCCGCCGGGGTGAGCGGCGCGCCCGTCGTCGTCTGACGACTGGCGCTCCATCGCCGCCGCCCGCGCCTGGTGGCTCCTGCGCTGGGCCGCCCGACGACGTCCGCGTCTCGACGGCGGCTGGCGCGCCTGGCGGGCGGGCGGCGGCGACGTCGAGACCGGCGAGGTCCGCCCTGAGCCCGGCGACCTCGTCGTCGAGCCGAGCGCGCGCGCCGTCGTCGACGCCGAGGCAGGCGGATCGCGGCGACGGGGTCCCTGCTGGACGCCGCTCGCCAACCGCTACCGCGGCGAGACCGAGACGATCGACTCGTCGCCGCCACATCCCAGCGCCCGATCGCTTCGGCCCTCGGTCGCTCAGCCGACGACGGCCGCTTTCTGCCCGCCGAGCGGCTCGCCGAGCGCTTCGGGACCGTCGGGGTGCGCGGCGATGCCGGCGGGCGCGGCAGCGTGGCGTCGGGATCTACTGCGGTTCCGGCCTCCAGGCCTGCCGCGTAGCGCTCGCGCAGCCTGCAGCGCCGCGGCGGACCCGGCCGTCTACGCGGGCTCGTGGAGCGAGTGGATCACCGATCCGGCCCGGCCCGTCGCCCCGAGCGCCCGAGAGGCGGACGGCGCGATGAACGGCGCGATGCAGCCGATGCGGCGGATAGTGCGGTGGACAGTGCCATGGGCGGCGCGGCAGTCCGTGCGGCGAATGGCGCGGCGGGCGAGGGGCCGGGTGCCCGAGGTCTGACGCTGTGGCGGCCGACCGGGCCGGAGGAGATGGAGCTGGTCCGCGCCGGCGGCTCGCGCAGGTGGCCGCCGCGGCTCGCGGGCAGCCGATCTTCTACCCCGTCCTCAGTCGAGCAGTACGCACGAAGATCGCGCGGACTGGAATGTCCCGGCCTCCGGCGTCGGATATGTCACGCGGTTCGACGTCGAGGCCGAGTCCTCTCGCAATTCCCGGTGCGCAGGTCGGGCTGGAGGGATATTCTGAGTACTGGATTCCGGTCGATCGCCTCGAGGTTCAACGACCACATCGTCGGCCATATTGTGGAGGTGGCCAGTTCGAGCTCGTCGACGGAGGGCGGTGGAGCGCCGGTGGGATCGCGACTCGGCGTCATCATTCGCAGCGAGAACGGTGGAAAGCGTATTGCGACCTGGGCGGGTGGGTGCACGGCCTCCTCTGGCTCGCCTCGAGTCGATCCGGCCACCGCTTATCGAGGGCAGGCAGCGCCTCAGATGTTCACCTGACGGCACCGATTCATCAGCCCTCGGGACGGTTCAGCGCGTTGCGCGCCAGCCAGTCCGGCTCCCGAAACCCGCTATGGCGATGCGGCGTCGAACCGCCCCAGAGTTACTGCGCATTTCCCGCCGAGATATTCCAGGGGCTGGCCGGGGATCGGCGTGATGGTGCGAGAGGGTTCGGACGATGCGAGCGGCAGTCTCGCGCGCATCCTTCCCCGTCACTGCGCGGGCCCCGCCCCGAGTGTGGTTTTTAGTGAGAAGGAGCCTCCGTCTCACCGCACTTGTTTCACTGGCCGGAGTTGAACAGGCTGTATTGCTATCGTACTCTCCCACTTCGGCGATCGATGTGGAGTTCATTCCACAGAACTCTCCCGGTGCGTTGTCGGCGAAAATGGAAGTCGTAGTAGCCGATGTCGAGGTGAAAATTTGGCTCAGTGCGCTGTCTGGATCGAAGTCGCAGACCACGGGTAGGTGAAACAGGTTCGTGTTGATCCATAGCGACATCACGACGCAGCCGTCATTGATTCTCTGTCGCTTTTATGGTTGGCGAGGCGGAGATGGACGGGTCGAAAGGATCCTTTAGAGACAGATAGGTTCGCCAGGTCAGGGATTATTTTCTGCAGTTAGATTTTTCCGGCGTCTGTGCCGGTGACTGGAGATAGGGAAGCTCATCGCTTGGGCGTTGAGTGCGACAGAAGCTTGCCTGTGTTCGAGGGCGAAAGTCGTGGTTGAGGTGCCGGGTTCACCTGCAGCTTCCGGACGGGTCGACGCCGAAAAGGGAAAGTATGATAGCGGACGTCACGCCGGCGTGCCGTCGAACTGCTCGTACTCTTGGTGAAATCCGAGTGCCGCTTGATTGGCATCCTGCAACCGCCGTCGGAAGTTGGCTACATCCGGGACGAGGTCCGGTGAGTGCCTCGGTCTTGACGTTGATGAATCCTGCGCTCTCGAAGCGGGTGACTGTCAGCATAGTCCTTACCCTCGAGCTCCGATGCATGAAATCTGGAGGACTGATCTGCCTGTATAGCGCGTCTCCGCTACTGCAGGCAGATGACCGAATGAATATAAGTGGTCTGCTATGTAGAGAGCATGTCCGCCGCGACGCAGGGTGTGTTGAATGAATAGCGCCTTGTCTCATGGCGGATGCGGTGGGGGAGGCTGAGGTGGTGGCACCTCGGTAAGTATGTGCGAGAGTGCTGTGCTCGCATGGGTGATTGCAATACACCCGCAAGTCGTCAGTGTGAGGCAGGTAGCTGGAAGGGCGTGTTGACGTGGCCCCGATCGATCGTCGCGGGTCAGCCAGTCCCTAAACGCTCACTGCAACTGGTCACCTGTACGACGCCGGACCCTACGCGATGACGCGAGCGGATCACATGGACGTTCTCCATGGTGGCGCTCAGGCTGGCACTCGGCACCATGCGTCAGTCGCTGATTGAAGCTGCGGCAGCGACACCGTCGACAGATGGCGTCTGATCTCGTGATCCGGTCCTCGTGTCAGCCAGCGCCTCAGCGGCGGGCGGAACAGGACGCTGCCGTTTTCGAGCGTGTTCCTTGGGATAGCTGATGCCCGGTCGCGGGCCAGTGGTATCCGGGCGGCTCAGCGGCAAGGTGGTCGCAGCGTGGCTTTCGGGTGCGCACCGGTTCCTGCGCTCGCCAGATGGCGTCGTTGAGTCTTTCTCACGCGGCGGCTCAGCCAGTGCAGCGGGAAACGGTCTCCGCAGAGTTCGGATGAGGTTCAGGAACTCCCAGCGCGGGGCCTGGCAGAGGAATGTTGCTGCGGGCGGAATAAGGTCTTCCCGGACCGGTTTCGAGAGGTGCGGCCGGGGCGGGTATTTTCAGGCAGCGCCTGGGGTTCTTCCCGGCGCGCAGGCGCTGCACGATGGAGGCGGCCCGCGCGGGTAGCCAGTTTCACGCGCTCCGCGGATTCGGTTCTGCTAGATATGCTCTGTTTTCGGTGGTTGAGCGCCATGCGCGGGGCGGGCCTCTGCATGGGAGGATTTCTCAACGGCGTTGAGCGCCCGAGTTTTCGCATGATTCCGCCGATACGTGGCACAATGGTCGGCTGGTCGAATATTGCAACACTGCGCCGCCTTGCCGCCCCGATACCGCGCGCGGGGCCCACGGCCCGGCCCTCATTTTACCACAGACCCGCACCGCCGCCACTCCCGCACCATCGCATCACTCGGCCCCAGGATCCTCCGGCGAGAAAGGCGTTGATGACGCCATTCCCCGGGAGCGCAGGAGCAGTCGCGCACCCGAAAGTTACGCGCCAGCCACCTTTTTCCGCACCGTCGACGCCCCCGGACTGCTCCCGGACAGCGGCGGCGGGGATCCTCGGCCAGGAGATCATCTCCATGCAGCCCGCCTGACGCCCTCGGACTGCGACAGCGGGCTCTCCGGAGGCCCCGCCGCTCCTCGGCCGCCATCGACCGGGCCCGGAGCGCGGCGGAGGAAGATCAGTGCTCGTCGTCGAGGACCTCGACCTCGACCACCCCGTCCACCATGGACAGGACCGACAGCAGGTCGGAGACGTCCTTCTTGCCGCTGACCCGCATGTCGACGACGGCGCCCTTCCAGTCCCTGCGCGTCACCTGGCGGCTCGCCGTCACTCATGGTCTCGAAGCCCATCCGGAGGCCCTGACCAGGATCGTGCGGAGGAGCCCCTCCCGTCGGCGTACGTGATCCGCAGCCTCCCCTCGGAGCCCCGGTGGATGAGTCGGCGGATGACGGGCGTCAGGGCGAGGACGGCCTCGAAGTACAGCGCGACGACCAGGGCGGCGACGGTGATCATCCCGGTCCCGCACGCCATTCCGACGGCGGCTGCCACCCAGATCGCGCTCGCCGTCGTCAGGCCCCGGACGCTGTCGTGCCCGAAGAAGATCACCCCGCGCCGATGAAGCCGATCCTCGAGACCACCTGCGCGGCGATCCGCGACGCGTCCCAGCGCATATTGCCCGTGAGCGCCGACGGCGCGCCGTACAGCGACACCACGGGTGAACAGGTAGCTCCCCAGCCCCACGGACGTGGGTCCTGATTCCCGCGTCCTTGCGGTGCACCTCGCGCTCCAGCCCGATGAGGCCGCAGAAAGAGCAGGGACGAAGAGGGCGACACGGGCCTCCCGGCGGACGGCATGTGGAACAGGTCCATGTGGGCTCGCTCGCAGCTGCGACGACGCTCGATCGCCGGCGACGCCTACGCACGCGTCGCGCAGCGCCGCGCGAGTCGCACGCCCGTCACGGGCGCGCAGTCGGGGACTGCGCGCACAGGGTCGCAGGGTCGGGAGGAGCTGCAGGGCCCGTCGGGCGCGCAGTTCGAAGGAGAGTCGCCAGCCCGGAGGGAATGGTCCGCCACGAGGAGGACAATCGCGGCGTGCGCATCACCGGCATCGACCACATAGTCCTCACCGTCGCCTCTCGTCGAGGCCTCCGTCGACTTCTACCGCGCGTCCTGGGGATGGACGTCGTGACGCTTCGGGCAGGGGCGCACCGCACTGCGCCTGGGCGACCAGAAGATCAATCTCCACCCCGCCAGACGCCCCGATCGCCCCGCACGCCGACCGCCCGCCCCGGCAGCGCCGACCCATGCCTCGTCGTCGTCGGAGGGATCGACGCCGCGACCGCGCGCCCTCGCCGACTGCGGCGTCCCGTCGAGCTCGGCCCCGTCGACCGGGCGGGCGCGCGGTCCCGCATCCGCAGCTCTCTACGTGCGCGACCCGATCGCAACCTCGTCGAGCTCGCCTTCTACGACGGGGCCTGACTCGCCGCTCGCGGCGGGACCTGGGAAAGGCTTGGCGCATGCGACTCGTCATTGGCGCCCCGGGCAACGGAACCGTGCTGAAGGATGCGATCAAGGAGCGGTTGGCCGTCGACCGGCGCGTGAGCTCCGTGGTCGACATGTCCGCGCCGGGCATCACCTACCTGGAGGTCTCCTTCCGCCAGCCGGGCGATTGCCGAGGGGGAGGCCGATCGCGGCATCCTCATCTGCGGCACCGGCGTGGGCACCGCCATCGCCGCGGGCAAGGTCCCGGGCGTGCGGGCCGCGACCGCCCACGATCTGATCACCGTGCGCGGCTCGGTGGAGAACTACGACGCCCAGATCCTGTGCATGGGCCAGAACGTCATCGCGGCGCCCGCGGCCTGGGCGCTCATCGACATCTGGCTCGACCTGCGCCACGACCCCACTGAGCGACTACGGTCCCAAGGTCAGCGAGATCGAGGCCACGGGCCGCCACTGGAGCGCTGGGCCCGCCGTCGAGCCACTGCGCGGGCCCCGCCGTCAGCGCGCGCGGGTGCGCTGAGATGCGGGTGTCGGCGCGCGTGCTCGCCAGGCGGCGTCCGCCCAGGTGATCGTGTCCGGGACGGCGCGCGCCGTGTAGGCCCGCCCGGCCCCTGATCGACTCCGTGGTCAGGATGCCCGCGGCCCGCGCTCCAGGCCCCGATGTGGCCGTGCGCGAGACGCCGTAGATCCTCGAGACGCCGTCGCGATGGTGAGGACCGGGGCGCCCGGCAGCCCTCCGGGATCTGCCAGGGCCGCCAGCGCGGTCTCTCCACGCAGTGCCCGGCCGCCCGCCCTCGCGGGCCGACCCCGCCTGCTCTCATTTGCACCTGCCTCCCGCCATCCGCCAGCCTCAGGCGGAGTCCTCTCGCACGCCTGATGCAGGCCAGTACGACGGCCTCGAGGAGGAGGCCAGAGATCACCACTTTGCATCGCGGCCGCCGGGCCCCGTTCGGGATCGTCCACGGCACCGATCGCCGGATCGCCCCAGCGCGTCCGGCCCGCCGGAGGCGCGGCGGCGTCCGGTCAGAGCGACTCGGCGTCCGTCCCGTCCGAGAGCCACCCGCCTCCGGGGAAGCGGACAGCGCTTACTCGACATGCTGCCGCTCTGGCGTCGACGGGACCGGAGGCTCGTCGGCTTGAGATCATGCCCGGCGAGGCCCACGCGCGCGTCAGCGGCTTTCGTGCGGATGAGCGCCGCCACCCGGCCGTTGCCGTCCGCGAAGGGCGGATCGTCTCGGGCTGGGCGTGCGCGACGCCGCCTGAATGAGAAACTGAGGGCGTGCGGGTGGCGCCGTTGGTACGTCAGCGGATCCGCGACGAGATCCGCATTTTCCAGCTCGGGCGGCGGCGGCAGTCGGCGTCCAGCCGGGTGGTGGAGGAGCCCCACGCAGTTCTGGGTGGAGCGGATGCCGTGGTGCTCGGGAGTCCGGGCGGCGAGGGCTGCGGTGGAAAACCGGCAGGGCGGTCGGCGGTCGCCGGTCGTGCGCCGGGCTCCTCCGCCGCCGCGCGCCTGAGCGTCGCATTGCGGGCGACGCGCGGGCCTGCTCGCTCAGCCTGACCTCCTCCTGCTGCCGCCAACTCGGCGGGCGACCCTGTGGGCGGCGGCGCCATCCCCTCGATCCGGGAGGCGATCGCCTCGCTGCGCCAGGAGGAACCGCGCGATCCCGCCATGTCCGGCAGGGCGCGAGGCCCACACGCGCGCCTCCGCCCGGGCGCCAGCGCCTCGGTGCTCGGACTCAGAACCGGGCGGCACCAGGGGGTCGGGAACATACGCTTCTCCCCGGAGCGCGGTCCCGGCGGCGCAGGCCCGCCCTCGTGCGTGTTCTCCAAGCGGGTGCGACCCACCGTCATCAATCCCTCCTCAAGATGTCGCACAACGTGTCGTACAACAGTCGATCATCACGTTCGTGATTAACGTGTCATGGATTCGGCCGGAGCGCCACCCTGACCGAGGCGGGGCCAGAATCGTCCGGTGCGGTGCGGGCGGTCGGGGACTGAGGGCGGTGTCGGTGCGCCGCGGTCGTCGTGGGGCGCGAGTCGGTCGACGGAGCCCGCCTCGAACGCCGGAGGAGCTCCGTTGTCCAAATCTGTTGCAGGCGGGATTGAGTTTGCGGCGCCGGAGGAGATCGTTGATTCTTCCAGCGTCGCTGATGCGACTATCTGGCAGGGCGCCTTTATAACAGATTTTGGTTACGCCCTGGACCGTCCAGGAGTCGCCGCACGCCGCGATCGCACGGCTCCACGCGAAACGGGCTGCCATCGTCGATCCTGGGCTGCGGACCTGGGACCGCCCTGGTCGGCGATGTCCGGTGCCGAGGACGGCCGGCGCGGCCTCTGGGCGCGGCTGCGATCGCAAAGGATCGCCGCCGGGTCGAGTGACTAATCACTGAATTTCTGCGTAAGTGACAATCCTGCACTGAGTGCATCGCGAGGACGCATGACCAGACACGCCGCACGCGCACCGCGCGCGCGCCGCGCCGCGCCGCCATCCGGGCAGCGGCGCTCTGCCAGGCCCGCGAGGCGCAGCTACGTCTGCCATGACGGTCGACGACGTCGTCCCGCCCTCGCCGGGGTCTCCTGCGACCGTCTTCAACCCACTTCTCCTCCACAAGGCCGACCTCATCGTCGTCAGGCTGGATCCGCCCGACCCCGACGACGTCAGAGGGCCTTCGATGTCAGAACCGGCACCCTGCTGGGAGGACCTCAGCTCCCTCTCGCCTCCGGCGCCAGAGTCCGTCGAGCCCGAGGCACGACTGGCTCTGGCCTGCCCCGAGGTCGTTCGCGACAATCCGGAGGTGGAGCGGGCCGTCCACGAGCGGCTGTGGGCGATCTCCTCCTCCTTGACGGAGGTGGTCGCGCGGCGCCCTGGGGGCCGCCTGACGATCCCCAGGTCCGCGCCGTCGTCGCCATGGCCAGCGCGATCCAGCGCACCGCCATGGCCGTATGTGGGCCGGTAAAGGCGGCTGCGGATGAGCCGCAGAGGATCCGCCTGGCCGACGCCGTCCGCACCGTGACCGCGGCCCTCGGCGACGTCCGACCGCGTCGCCGCGCCCGCCGGCCCGCCCTGGTTCGACCAGCTGACGCCGGCCGCCGCCCAGGCCCGACCGGCTGACGACTCGGCCGCGGCCCGCCCGCTCCGGCAGTCCGCCCGCCACTTCTCACAAGCACCCGTTCCATCGAGCAAAGGCCGCATCCATGACTCAGTCCGCTACGCCGTCGGGCCCGCACCGAGCGGCACGCCCGCCCAGCGGGAGGCCGATTTCGCCCGACCGCCGCTCTGGGCGGTCTACGCCTCCTCCTGGTCGTCAGTGTTCCTGTCGGCCATCGGATCAGACGATCATGGGCACCGCCTGCCCACCATCGTGGGCGACCTGGGCGGGCCGCCCACATGGCCTGGATCCTCACCGCCTACATCCTGTGCCCTCACCGTGGCCATGCCCGTCTACGGCAAGCTCAGCGACCTGGTGGGGCGCAAGAACCTCTTCCTGGTGGCCATCGGCCTGTTCCTGGTCGGCTCGGCCCTGTGCGGCACCGCCCGGACATGACCCAGCTCATCGTCTACCGCTTCATCCCGAGGGCCTGGGCGGCGGCGGCCTCATGATCTCCTCCCAGGCGATCACCGGCGACCTCATCCCGCCACGCGTGCGCGGCACCTACATGGCGCCCATGGGGGCCATGTTCGGCATCGCCTCCATCCTGGGGCCCATTATCGGCGGCTGGCTCACCGACTCCGTCTCGTGGCGCTGGACCTTCTGGATCAACCTGCCGCTGGGGGTCCTGGCCTTCGCCGCCATCGCCGTGGTGCTGCGCCTGCCCAGCCGCCGCCTGACCGGCTCCATCGGACTGGTGGGGCCTGGTCCTCATGAACGCCGGCGCCGTGGCCATCGTCATGATGGCCACCTGGGGCGGCAACCAGTACGCGTGGACCAGCCCGGTCATCATCGGCCTGGGGGCCGCCGGCGTCGTGTGCTGGGGCCTGTTCGCCCTCGTGCAGAGCGCGCCGCCGACCCGATCCTGCCCTGGTCGATCCTGACCAACCGCACCTTCGTCGTGGCCACCGTCGTGGGCATGCTCGCCATGGGCGGGATGATCGGCGTCATGAGCTACCTGCCCACCTACCTGCAGATGGTCTACGGGTACTCGGCCACCGTCTCCGGGCTGCTGCTGGTGCCCACTGACCATCGGCATGCTCCTCGCCTCGATCCTGTCGGGCGTCCTGGTGGCCCGCAACGACCGCTACAGGGTCTGCCCGTGCTCGGCGCGCTCATTGCGGCCGCGGGCGTCTTCTGGCTCTTCCGGCTCACGACGGCGTCGCCGCGTGGCAGGCCTCGGCCGCCATCTTCGTCATGGGCGCGGGCATCGGCCTGTTCTTCCAGCTGCTGGTCACCGTCGTCCAGAACGCCGTCCCGCCCGCCACCTGGGCACGACCACCAGCGGCAACAACTTCTTCCGCGAGGGTGGCGGTCTCGTTGGGCGTCTCGCTCATCGGCGCGGCCTTCTCCTCGAACCTGACCTCCGGCTCGCCGATCGGATCGGGGCGCTGGTCGCCGCTCCGACCCGGCGGTGCGGGCCGCCTCGCCCGGTTCGAGACGCCGACACCTCCTCGCTCACGCCCGCCCTGGTCAGCAGATGCCCGCCACGCTCCACGACGCCGTCGCGGGCGCTCACGCCGACGCCCTCCTGCCGATCTTCGGCTGGATGGTCCCGCTGTTCGTCCTCACGTCGGTCGTCGCGCTCCTCCTGCCGGAGGGTGCCGCTGTCGCGCAAGACGGGCATGGAGCAGGTCGCCGAGGCAGAGCGGGCCGAGGCGGGCTCGATGTCGAGCCGGCCGAGACCGGAGGGACTGCCGACGCCGAGCCGGTTGCTGGGGCTCGAGGGATGCCGAGTCGGCGTCGAGCCGGGCGAGCGTCGGGCTCGAGTCGGCCGTGAGCAGCCGGGCGCCGCAGCCGTGAGGGCCCGGTCACCGGGCGGCCGGGTCGGGACGCCACGCGACGTCAGCGGTCAGCGGGTCGAGGCCGTCCGCCCAGGCGATCTCGCCGTCGGCCAGCCGGGCAGGGCCTGGCCGGAGACGATGAAGCGGGCGCGCTCCAGGGGCCGGTCGGCGGCGAAGAAGGGCGCTCCCCGCTCATCCACCAGTGCCAGAAGCGGACGGACTCTCGGCGTCGCCGTTCAGTGCCGTCCCGCGTGTCCCGGGCGATGCCGCGCCGCTCGGCGACGTCGTCGTCGGTCTGCATCAGATGTGGACGTCGACGAGGTCGGCGACGGCGCGCATCCCGAGCCCGTGCCCTCCACGATCACCAGCGAGCGCGCCCGCGGGATGACGATGGAGCCGGCGCGCCCGTGGAGCAGCCAGGCCGGGGCGTCATGTCGAGGGCGCCGTCGCGGCGCAGTCGGTCAGCCGCGGCGACGAGCAGGCGGTCCCACTGGAAGAGGGCTCGTTCCAGTCGAGGTCGTCGATGTGCAGCACCTGCGCGTCGGGGACGACGGCGGTCAGCCGCGAGTGACCGTGGTCTTGCCCGCGCCGCTGCGCCCGTCCACCGCGATGATCCCGGGGCGGTCGGCGGGCGGCCCAGGACGGCCAGGACGCGGTCGGCGAAGGCTCGCGCCCCGCAGGCGAACCAGGCGGGCGCCTGCGGCTCCTCGGGCTGGAGCGCCATGGGTCCCGGGTCGGGCAGGGGCGGCGGAGGGCGGCGGACGCGGTTGAGGGCGCCGCCCCGGGGGGTGTCGCGTGAGAGGTCATGGGGACGACGCTAACAGGCCGGCGCCGTCGATCGTGCGGGCCGACGGCGCCGGGTGCGGCGCTACGAGCAGGTGATGGTGATGTCGTAGGACTTGAGCCCGGAGGCGGCCGGGGCTGCTCCTCGTCCACGTACGGGGCGCTGCCCGTGATGGTGTGGGTCGAGCCGTCGATCGTGGCCGTGGCGCTGCCGACGGGCGCGCCCTCGATGTAGCCGATCCTCTGACCGCCCTCGATGCCGATGGTGAGCCCGGTGACGCCGCCGGAGTCGTTGAGGAGCTCGATGATGCTCTTGTCCCTGGTGCTGCTGAGGGAGGCGACGGTGAGTCGTCGTGCCTCCGTCTTGACGCAGGCGACGGAGGCGTTGTCGATGACGTAGGAGCGCGCCGTCGATCGAGGCGGTGTAAAGGAGCCGCCGGCGGACACGTCGGCGTTCGGGTTGTCGAGGATGGTCGGGATCGCGGAGGCCCCGGTGCGGGGCGCGGGCGAGTCCCAGGGGCACTTCGGTCGCGGCGGGCCGCTCGTGGCGGTGTGACCGCAGGCGCTCGGAGTCCGAGCGCGAGGGCGGCCCGTGGCGGACAGGGTGCGATGTGCCTGGTGTCGTGGTGCTCACGTGCTGTTTCCTTGTCTGGCGGTGATTCGTCCGGACGGCGGTCAGAGTTCACCGGCGGCGGGGCCCAGTGTCGGGACGATGATCGGCGGCGCGCGCGCTCGCGGACAATGAGCTTCTCTCCGTCCGGGCGCCAGGGCCCGACGGCCGCTCCGGCGCGGACCAGGGCCCGCTCCCGCCAGCCGCCGCAGCCGGCGCGGAGCCGGGTGATCGCTCCGGCTCCTCAGGCCCGACCGGCCGACGCCGCGCCTTTTCGCCATGGTTTGATGCTACACTGGGCGAGCGTGAAGCGAGGCCTCCCCACTCAGCACGTAGCCGGGTCCCGCCGGAGGCGACCCCTCGCGTTCGCACGCTCGCGATGGCGCCCAGAGCCGCTTCCCGCGCGTCCGCGCCGCTCTCCCTGGCGGCTGCCTCTGCGACCCCCTGGCGCAGGGTCCGGGTCGTCGTCGCGCGGTCGTGGCCAGCCCCACCCGGACGGCGCGGAAGGGCCCTACGCCGCCACGATCCTGGGCAGGGTCAGCAGGTTGCGCGCGCGGCATGGGGCGCGCCCCCTCGTGCGGTACGTCCGGCTCGACGCCGCCGCCCAGAGCCAGTCCGAGCAGATGGCCGCCGACGGCCGTTTCACTGCGACGAACCCTATGATTCCACTCCCGAGCGGGCTCGAGCTCGAGCACGGAGATCGTCGCACGTGCAGGCCAAAGGGCCGACGGCGCGACGCCTCGCCGGTCAGATCGTCGACCAGTGGATGGCCTCCGGAGGACCGCGCCAGATGACCGCCGACGTAACGCCGTAGGCATCGGCATCGCCACAGCCCCTCACCGACTCCTGGTACGGCATCAGAGCCTGGCAGCCTGCCGGACGCCCGCCTCGGGCTCACCCGGACGGACGGCGCGCCCTCCCGCCCAGGAGCCGTCCGCATCGGCCTCGCCCGACCGACGACCCCCGCCGCGGACACCTCCACCCCCGAGACTCGCCGAGGGAGGCCCGCAGCCCGGGAAGTCAGGCGCGCCGCCGTCGGCCGCCCAGCGGCCGACGGCGCAGAGCCCGCCAGGCCGCCGGGGCGACCACCGCCGCGGGGACCTCGGATCCCGGGGCGCTGCCCGTCGACAACGCGCGGCGGAGCGACTCCACGCCTCGGCGGAGTCGAGCCCGGCCCCGTGGCGGTGGCCCGCCCCCGACGACTCCAAAGCGGACCTCGTCCTCCGGGTGGGGGCCCCTTCCGGTCACGGCGTGACCCTGACCGGTCTGGTGCTCGCCGCCGGGCTGCTCGGCGCCGGCTTCACCCTGCGCGGGTTCCGGCGGCGCCCCGTCCAGGAGATCTGAGACCGCCCTCGGCGCCCCTGCGCCTCCACGGGGCCGCTTCGACCCGTCGCCGGGCTCATCGCACCGGCGTGCTCTCGCAGCCGGCGGCGTCGAGATCGCGTCGAAGCGCGGCGCGGGCAGGATGAGACGCTGCGGGTCGTCGTAGACTGACCCGCCCGGTACTCGCCACCTCCACCTCGCCGGTGGGGGCGCGGTGGAAGATGAAGGGCGAGCATCAGGGTCCACGTGCCGGTCGGTCTCCTCGCGGTGGAGCAGCGCCATCGGATTCAGCGCCCAGTACGGGTCGTCCGGGTCGATCGGGTGGAGGCCGAGCACGTGCTTGTGGGAGCGGCAGAAGAGCACTCCGGCGTCGGCCCCGACATCGATCCCGTCAGGACCGCCCCGAGTTCGCGGGCCTTCGAGGCGGTGAAGAGCCCTCCCGTGCAGCGCCCAGGCCCCGGCGCCGATCGGCCCGCGGTGGACGAGGGGCGCGCGGTCGGTATTGCGCTGACCGGCCTCGAAAGAGCTCGTCGGTGCTCAGCGGGCAGTCCTTCAGGTGCTCGGGGTAGATCGGCGCACGACCCGCCGTCCAGCCGCAGGTACAGGGCCAGGACGAGGGTTGCCGCCGAAGGGCCGGTGCACCGGCGACCCGTACCGGCAGGAGACGTCCGGGTCGATCAGGCGAGTGCGCACCGCCGCGCGCCACTGCTCGGGCGTGCCGGGCCACCTCTCTCTTGACGCTCGCGAGGTCCGGACGGCCTGGTCCACGCGCACGTCCAGGATGCGGTCCCCACTTGCGGTCGTGACCGGCGAGCTCGAGACGGTCAGCCCCAGAGGCTGACCATCGTCTCGTACTCGCCGGTGCCGTGCGGCTCGATGCCGGACTCGCCGTGGGCGAGGCTCGGTGGTGATGCCGGCGGCGGCCAGCTTCTCGCGCTAGCCAGCGCGAGTCTCCATGACGGTGGTCTCGTCAGGTCCCTCCGCGGGCGCAGCGGCAGCCAGGCCGAGCGGCGCCGGTGTGAAGCGCCGCGGCGCGTGGCAGGCAGGATCAGGAACAACGGCGGTTGGCGGGGGCACCTGGGCTCTCCCTCTCTCCCGGACTGTGTGACTGGAGGTAGGGCAGGCGCCGCCGCCGAGTCCACCGCCCGGTCGACCCCTGTGGATAACCGTCCTTCCGGGGTCGTCTGGGGGACGACGGCTCCCGGGCAGGATCCGCCGTTGCGCCCGTACCCGCGTCCGCCGACGGCTAAAAGCCGCGACCGACGGGCGGCGGGGCGCCGTGGAAGACTGGCTCCCGTGAACGACCGCCGACCCGCATGCGGGCCGTGGCGGATCCGCCGCAGGCCTCGCTGATCTGCCTCGCCCGCGACGTCCGCCCGCGTCGCCCGCGCCTGCTGGCGCTGCGGGGACCGGCGTACGAGGGGACGACTCTCGCGCAGGCGCCCCTGCATGATCGAGGCTGCCGGTGCTCCTGCTCGCCCTCGCGCCGGTCGAGGCAGGAGGCGAGGCGGGGGACCGAGGAGGTCGGCGACGACCAGCTCGCCCCGTCGCGCTCTCCGGCGCCTTCGTGCTGCCGGGGACCTGGGGGACCGGGCGCCCGGAGATGGACGGTCTCCGGACTCATCGTCGACCGCGGGCCCGCCGCCACGGCATCGGCCGGGCGCTGCTGAGCGCGGTGCTGGACGCGGTGGCGGCCCTCGACCAGGCGAGCCCGTGGTCAGCGTCGTCGACGCCGACAGGCCACGCCTCGATCGGGCTGCACCTCGCGGTCGGCTTCACGCAGACGGAGCGGGTCGAGAGTACGCGGGCATCACCTTCGCGGGCGGGCGGGGCGTGGTCATGGATCCACGAGCTCGCCCCGGGGCCGCGGCGAGGGACATCGCCGCGGCGTGACCGGGGGATTCCCGTCGTCGCCGTCGTCATCGAGCAGGCGCTGCGCGGCATCGGTCAGAGGCTCTGAGGCGCCGGGCGGCCCCCAGGGCCCGGCCCGTCCGGGCGGCCCGATCCGCCCGGATCAGGCCGGCCCCACGGCGGCGCCGGCGTCGGATCCGCCAGGCGCCAGACGTCGCGCGGCTGGTCGTAGTCCACGCCCGGGTAGCGGCCGAACTGCTCCTCCACCCGCGTGCGCGGACCCGCGGAGTCCAGGACCGCGAGCACCTGATCCGGGGTCGGCCACTCCCCGGAGCGCTGCTGGCCCGTCGGCTGGACGGGCGGGAACCACGCCGTCGACTCCGGCGGGCGGATCATGAGGCGCCCGGGGGCACTGCGGTCCCGCAGGGCGTGGGCCCGCCAGGTGTGCACCGGGTGCGAGGCGGCCCACACGGCCAGGTGGAGCCACAGGCCCCGCTCCCGGGCGGCCCGGTCCGCCATCGCGTGGAGGTTGACCTGCGCGCCCAGGTACTTCCCCCCGGACAGCAGGCCGATCACGCCGGCCACGCCCCGCGGCGAGAGGGCGAACCCGTGGTTGTCCGCCGTGTACTCCTGGGCGCGCGACAGGGCTGGCCCGATGAGGGGATCTGCCCGCCAGCCGGGTGCAGATCAGCCGGGTGAAGGAGACGTGCCCGGCGGCCAGGTGTCCGACCTCGTGGCCGATGACGAAGCGCAGCGCCTCCGGGTCGCGCGCCGCGCCGCCCACCTCGAACAGGTCGGAGTGGACCGCCACGTAGCGGCGCAGGCCGTGGCCCGCCGCGAAGGCGTTGACCGTCCCGTTGCCCAGGATCACGTAGGCGTCGGGCACCCGGCGCATCCCGAAGGCGGCCGCCGCCTCCACCACCATCCGGTAGCCCTCGGGGAACTGCGCGGGGCTCATCTGGACCCCGGAGGCCCGCATCCCGCGTAGAGCAGGGCGCGGCCCACCCAGATCACTGAAAGGGCATGGCGGGCAGGGAACAGGAGGAGCTGGCCGCCCAGCCCGCCGGTGAGCAGGGCGTAGAGCGGAGGACGCGCGATGGAGTGGGAGGTCGCGGCGATCCGGACCAGGACGCACAGCCCAGAGCGCCGTAGGCCAGGACCGTCAGGCCCGTGCAGACGTAGACGAGGACCATCTCGCGGGGTGGCGCAGCCCGGAACGCCGCCCCTGCCGTGAACGGTCGCGCCGTTGGTCATGGTCAGGGCGGCGGGGCGTCGGGCCGGGCCCGGCGGCGTCGTCCGGGGCGTCGAGGGGTGGATCATGGGGCCGACCGTACCGCCGCGCACCGGCGCACCTCGCCCGACACGCGCCCGCAATGCGCGAGGGCGGTCCACCAGGGTCGGCCCCGTGCCCGCACCCGCCGACAACACCCCTCGCCGCGCCCGCGTCGCCCGGCCCGCGCCCTGCCTCGCCCCTGACCGCGCTCGCGGGCGGGCCCGTCGACCCCGCCGCGCCCTGGGGCATGCAGATCGCCGTCCACTACGACAAGGTCCACCCCGCCCGCCGCGTCGACGTGGCCGAGGCCGCCGCCCGCGCCGTCGTCGCCCTCCCTGGCCGGTCCCGAGGCCGCCGCGGGCGGCCCCTGGCACGAGGCCGTCGCCCACTGGCGCGACGGACGGATCCGCAAGCTCGTCCGCCGGGCGCGCAGACGCCGCTGGAGGAGGTGGGCGCGCTGCCGGGCGTCACCATCACCCAGGACGGGCCGACCGGCTGGGCGCCCGGCGCAGGCGCGGGCCCTCGTCCCCGGCCCGTGCAGTGCCACTGCCGCCCGCCCTGGCCAAGACCCAGGTCGAGGGCACCCACTTCCCCACGGCGACCGGCTGCCCCGCCGCCCGCGGCCGTCACCGCCGCGATCGAGACGCGCGGCCGGCTCCGACGGCGCGAGCGCCGGCCCCGCCGATCGAGCTGGGCTCCGAGTCGGCGTCCACCGGGCGCTGATGACCATCAGTCACGCCCTGGAGACGATGACCAGCGGCAAGCTCTGCGCCCAGGTCGCCCACGCCGCCCAGCTCTGCCTGGCAGAGCCCCCTCATGCCGGACGGGCTGCGCCGGGCCTGGGCGCGCGACGGCTACCGCGTGCGCGGTCTTCCCCGACCGGGACCAGTGGGAGGCCGCGCGCAGGCCCGTGTCCGTCGTCGACGCCGGCTTCACCGAGCTCGACGGGCCCGCCGAGACCGCGCGCGCCCTGTGGTGAGGCGAGCGCGGCCGACGGCGGGCGCGCGGCGTCTGCCGCGCCGCCGAGGCAGCCGTCACCGCCGGCCCGGCAGGACCCGCGCGCACCGGCGCGCTCACAGGGCGGCCGAGCGCACCCGTGCGCGGGCGGGCGGGCGCGCCGTCAGGACCGCCCTCGTCCGGCTCGTCGTCGGACGGCTCCGGCGTGCCGCGGAAGACCACAGGCGCATGAGGGGTGTACAGGTAGACGCCCTCGCAGCAGGCCGAGACGACCCGCGCCAGCTCGGCGTTGACCCCCGCCCAGTGCAGCAGGCTCGGCAGCCCCAGGATGAACAGGACGTACTGGCTCACCAGGCCCACCCAGGTAGCGGGAGCCCTGCGCGGCCAGGTGCCCGCGGGCCTGGAAATTGAGCCAGCGGTTGAGGACTGAGCGAGTACAGGCCGGCCGCCGCGTAGCCCACGCTCACCGCCAGCGAGGTAGAACCAGTGCAGGTGCTCGTACGCTGACCCACAGCAGGGAGATGTCCAGGACGAAGGCCGAGCCGTTGATGAACGCGTAGCCGATGAACGTGACCGGCACCAGGCGGCGCAGCGCCGCGCGGCAGGATCCGGTGCAGACGGCGGATCGCGTGGCGGAAGACGCGGGGGGCGCGGCGGGAGGGTCGTCGAGGCGCTGGTTGATGCGCTCGCGGGCGACGGCGGCCCTGCGGGCGGGCTCGTCGCGGGGCCCCGCCTCGCGGGGGCGCCCGCGGAGCATGGCGCGCCCCGTGGGCCGCGCCCGGCGGCGGGAAGCGTGTCAGCCGGGCTGGTCGCCTGTGTGGGTCGCGTCATTCCGGTCCTCTCTGCCCTGCGACGCCCGTGCGTCGCCCTCGGCCGAGTCTGTCGTAGATCCTATCGTATCCGCCAAGACCCAGCGGATGAATCCACTCCTCCTTCAGGAGGACCCGCGCCACCGCGATCGGCTCGCGGGGAGCGGCGCGACGCGCCCCGGGCGGGGCGGCCGCCGGCCGGGACCCGTCGGCGCAGCGGGTGGCCCGGTCGAGGGGGCGGACAGCGCCCGGACGACGCCGTCGCGCAGGACCGCCCGCCCGCGTCCGCCGGATGGTAGAGGGTGCGGATCCCAGTGAGGCCGCCGCCGCAGTGTTAGCGGCGCTGTCGTCGACGAACGAGGGCCCGGTCCGGGCGCGTGTCGGCCAGGGACAGGACGGCGAGTGGCGGGGGTCGGGCTTGGCCGCGCCCAGCGTGCACGAGTGAGCGTCGATGTCGCACAGGCCGTCGTAGTCCAGGTGCGCGCGCATCCACTCGCGCCGCTCCACTGCTGGTTCGTGGCCGGACCGTCAGGTAGCCGGCCGCCCGCAGGTCGGTCACGAGGCGCCGGGCGGCCGCATCCGGCGTCGCCACGCCTCCACAGCTCGAGCAGCTCGCGGCCCGGTCGACTTCAGGCCCTGGCTGTCCCGGCCAGCTCCTCCAGGAAGGGCAGGAGGCGCCGCCGACCCTCCAGGGTGGGGCCCTCCTCGGCCAGCAGGCGGGTCGCGAGACTCCTCGCCGCCCGCGTCCGCCAGGGCCCGGCGCCACGGGGTCCCGATGATCTGGAGGACGCCGTCGGCGTCGAAGAAGGACAGCGCGGATCGGGTCCGTCCCCGCCGGTGGAATGGGTGGAAGCGCGTTCATGCTGCTCATCATCGTCATGACCGCCCGTCCCGCCAGTGGAATGGGCGGGAGGGGCGCGCGGCCGGGCAGGGTCCCGCGGGCGGGCGATGCCTAAGCGCCGTCTCATCTGGGCCCTCAGGGCGTCTGACGGCAAACTGCCGTCGGCACTCAAGGGGCCGTACGCTCGAGGCGCGGGCGGACAGTCCCGCTCGCGACGCCAGCGGATGCCACACTGGGGCGCATGCCGACCTGACCTCCGACGACCCCGCCCGTTCCCGCCGCCTCCCAGCGCCCCAGCGCCTCGACGTCGCCCCCGCCCGCCCTCACCGACGTCGACGCCTACACCCGCCGGCCTCATCGACTTCGTCACCGCCTCCCTCCCAGCTACCACGCCGCCGCCGAGGCGGCCCGCGCCTGGGGCCGTCGGCTTCCGCAGAGTCGAGGAGACCGCCGCCTGGGGGCGGGACCTGCCGGGGCGCGGCTGCGTCGTGCGCGACGGGGCCCTCATCGCCTGGATGCTGCCCGAGCGCCCCACCGGCCGCACGGGCGTGCGCATCGTGGGCGCCCACACCGACTCCCCGCCCTCAGCTCAAGCCCTCCCGCCGCCCTGAGCGGCTGCGGCTACCAGCTCATCAACGCCGAGGTCTACGGCGGCCCCTCGCTCAACTCCTTCCTCGACCGCGAGCTCCGGGCTCGCCGGCCGGCTCGTCACCCGCGACGGCGCCGTCCACCTCGTGCGCACCGGGCCCCATCGCCCGCGTCGCCCAGGTCGCCCCGCACCTGGACCGCGGCGTCAACGACTCCCTCCGCCTCGACTCGCCAGGCCCACCTGCTGCCCCTGTGGAGCCTGATCGGCGACGCCGTCGTCGCGGCGGGGCCCCCGGCCGGCGCGGCGGTGCGAGCGGCTCGGCGGCCGACCGGTGCGGAAGACCCGACCGGCCCGGCGCGCTTCGACGACCCGCCTCCGCGGCGAGCCCGGCGCCGTCGAGGTCCACCTGTGCGAGCTCGCCGGAATCAGCCCGGCCGACCTCGCCTCCCACGACGTCCTCACCTTTCCCCCACCGGGGCCGCCCGCTTCGGGCGGCACGGGGAGTTCCTGGCCTCCCTCCCGCCTGGACAACCTCACTCGGTCCACGCCGGGCTCTGTCGCCCTCCAGGCCCTGGCCGGCGGGGCGGCAGCCGGCGGGACAGGGGTGCAGTGGGATGCGCAGGCCGCCGTCGACGCCGTCGTCCTCGTCGCCAACGACCACGAGGAGGTCGGCTCGGCGACCCGCTCCCGGGGCGGCCGGGCCCTTCCTCCAATCCGTCCTGGGGCGGCTCGCCCGCGTCATGGGCTTCGAGGGCGACGCCCGCCAGGCCCTGCTGCGCCTGCTGCGTGAGCGCCGACGCCGACCACGCCGTCCACCCCCAGCACCCCCACCTGCACGACCCGGTCGTCCGGCCCCGCCTCAACCACGGCCCCTCGCCAGATCAACGCGAGCCAGCGCTACGCCACCGACGCCGTCAGCGCGGCGTCGTGGGAGCGCGCCTGCGCTGCCGCGGGCGTGCCCCACCAGGAGTTCGTGTCCAGCAACGCCGTGCCCTGCGGCTCCACGATCGGGCCGATCACCGCCACGCGCCTGGGGATCACCACGGTCGACGTCGGCCAGCCGCTGCTGTCCATGCACTCCCAGCGGGAGATGTGCGGGGTCCAGGACGGGCCCTGGCTGGCGCAGGCGCTGCTGGCCTACTGGGTCGGCCGGTGAGCCGGGCGCGCGCACGGCAGGCGCTCGCCGGCGCCGGCGGCGTCACGGCCAGGCGGCCGCAGCGCAGGAGCGCTCGGCGGCGGAGCGAGTGGCGTGCGCGCGCGCGCGACCCCTGCCCCTGCGGCTCGGGCGCCGCCTTCGCCCTGCTGCTCGCCCGTGCTCGACGGCGAGCCGGCGCCCCACCGCGGAGGCGCTCATGCGCTCGCGCTTCAGCGCCTTCGTCGTCGGCGACGGGGACCACTCTTCCGCTCCTGGCACCGCGCGCGCGCCCGCCCGGCCCTACTGCCACGCCGGGACGCGGTGGCTGAGCCTGACCGTCCCGCGAGACGGTCGGCGGCAGCGGGGCGGACGGCGAGCGAGGCGGTCGTGGCCTCTCACGGCGCGCTTCCTGACCGAGACGACGCCGCGGGCGCATCGTCGAGGACGAGCTGGAGGAGCGCAGCCGCTTCATCGGGCGCGCCGGCCGCTGGCTCTACCTCGACGCGCTGTGACCCCTGCGCCCCTGTCGCCCGGGCGGTCGAGCGGGGCTCACGACCGACCGGGACGGGGAAAAAGGTAGCTCGCGTATCTTCGGACGCTCAACGGCGCCGCGGACGCGGTAGAACGGCGTCATCTCGCCCCTGTCCCCAGTGGACTGTCGCCGACAGGGCGCCAAAAGACTGCAGGAGCCACCTTTTCATCGCCGTCATTCCGGCGGCGGCGCCGGGCCGCGTCAAAACGGGCGTCGGCGCGGCGCCGCGCCAGTACTGGATCGGCAGCCCGGCGGCCCGCCAGTCGTTGACGCCCAGGTCGTGGGCCCATCGCACCGGCAGGTACGGCTCGCGCAGGGCCGGGCGGCCCACGGCGACGGCGTCGGCCTGCCCGGTGGCCACGATCTGCTCGGCCTGGGCGGCCTCCGTGATGACGCCGACCGTCACGACCACCGGCTCGCCGCCCCCCGGCGTCGTCGTTCCGGCCACGGCCGCCCTGACCTGAGCGGCGAAGGGCACCTGGTAGCCGGGCCCCACGGGCACGCGCGCGGGCGCGTTCGCCCCGGTCGAGACGTGCAGGACGTCGACGCCCGCGGCCACGAGCAGGGCGCGAGCTCGGCGGTGTCCTCGCCGGTCAGGCCGCCCTCGGTCCAGTCGGTGGCCGACAGGCGGATGTCCAGGACGGTGTCGTTCTCAACGGCCTCGCGCACCGCCCGGACGGTCTGGAGGGCGAAGCGGCGCCGGCCGGCCGGCGAGCCGCCGAACTCGTCGTCGCGGGTGTTGGACAGGGGCGAGAGGAACTCGTGAATGAGATAGCCGTGGGCCCCGTGGAGCTCGACGACGTCGTAGCCCGCCGCCACGGCGCGCGCGCCGCGGCGATCGGCGGCGCGACCGTCGTCGCGCGATCTCCTCCCGGTGAGCGCCCGCGGCTGTCGGGTACCGAGGGTGAGCGACGGCGCTGGGCGCCGCAGGTCCCAGCCCTCGATGGTGGTGGTGCGGGCCCCGGCGGCGTCGTCGGGGCGCCACGGGAGTGCCCCCGCCTTGCGGCCGCCGTGGCCGAGCTGGACGCCGGCCAGGGCCCCGGCGGCGTGAATCGCCTCGACGATGCGGCGGTGGCCGGGGACCTGGGCGTCGTCCCAGGCCCAGGTCGGCGGGGACAGGCGGCCGTTGGGAGGGTCACCGCGCTGGCCTCCACGATCACGGTGCCGAAGCCGCCCGGCGGCGCAGGTGGCGTAGTAGTGCAGGACGTGCCAGTCGGTGGCGACGCCGTCGTGAGCTTCGACGAATTACATGCATGGGCGGCAGCCACAGGCGGTTGCGGGCGGTGCGCCCGCGCATGGGCAGGGAGCGTCAGGATGGCGTCGGCGTGGTCGATGAGACGCACGTTGCGTGCTCGCTCCTCCCGCCGTCCGCCCCGCCCTGCGCGGGCGCCGGCGTCGGCCACTGTCATCAGCACCGCCCGCGCCGACCCCGCTCGATAAAGCTGGCCGCGATGAGCAGCACCGACCGGTCCCCTACGGCCTCCCCGAGCACGCCCCAGCGCCGATCGACCACGGGTCGACGACGTCGCCTCTTCGAGGGCGGTGGCATGCGCGGCACCTACACCGCCGCCCTCGTCCAGGTGCTCCTCGAGGCGGGCCTGTTCTTCCCGTGGGTCGGGGGATCTCGGCGGGCTGCACCCAACACCGTCAACATGGTCTCGCGCGACCTGTGGCGCACGCGGGAGGCCTCGTCGGCTGACCACGGATCCTGAGGCCGGCGGCTGGGGCAGCTTCATCCGGCGCGGGGCTGCGCTTCAGCTCCGACCACATCTACCGGCACACCTCGCCCCGGCGAGCTCTTCCCCTTCGACTGGCCCACCTTCAAGGCCGCGCCCGCCACGGTGCGGATCGGCTCCTTCCGCTGCGACACGGGCGAGGAGGTCTACTGGGGCCTGGAGGACATGGACGAGCTGGAGGACCTGCTGCCGCGCTGCCAGGCTCCTCCTCCATGCCGGTGCTCATGCCCGTCGTGCACATCGACGGCGCGCCCTACCTCGACGGCGCGCTGGGGTCCACGGGCGGCTTCGCCACCGACGCGGCGGCGGCCGACGGCTACGAGAAGATGCTGGTCGTCATGACGCGCCCGTCGGCTACCGCAAGCCCGCCGAGAGCGCCCGGGCGTCTACCGCCGCCTGTTCCGGCGCCGGCCCGCGGTGGCCGAGGCGATCATCAGCCGGCCCGCCAACTGCAACCGCACCCTGGAGGGACCTGGAGCAGGGGCAGCGGGAGGGGCGCGTGTACCTCTTCCGGCCCGACCGCATGCCGATCGCCAACGGCGAGCTGCGCTACGACCGCGTCGTGGGCGCCTATGAGGCGGGACTGGTGCAGGCCGTCAGGGGCCTGCCATTATGCCGTTCCTCGGCGTCGGCCCCGCGCCCCTGCGCCTCGGCAGGGTCGCGCCCTGCTCGCCGCTGGCCGTCCGGGTCCCGTTCGCCCGTCGTCCTGGGCCTGCCCGCCGCCGGCCGTTCCGGGACCGCCCGTTCGCCGCCCGTCACCAGGCTGTCTCGGTCCCGTTGCCAGCCGTTGTCCAAATCTGCCACAAAGGCCCCGGATTACGCCTGCAGGTGCGCGAAGAGAATCGTTGTTATTCCGCGCTTCTTCTCGCAGCCGATCCGCCGCCGAGGGTCTTTGTGGCGGGAGATTTAGACATCTCCGCCAGTCGGTCCAGGAGCCTCGCGCGCCCATGCGTCTCAGTGGATCCGCACCCGCTCATCCGGGAGGCGGGACAGGCGCTCTGGGAGGATCGTTCCGCCCCGCCCGACAGCGCCGCCGCAGAAGCCTGCGGAATCATGCAGGGAACCGTCCCGAGCGCATCGAGGCGATCAGCGAACGATCCTCCCAGGGGCGCCGTTTCCCGCCCTGGCTCAGGGAAAGCGGAGGAGGGGCCGCCGAGGCGAGCGCGGTCCGCTCCCAGCGGTACGGGGGAGGTCAGTGCTCGTGGGTGCGGCTGATGCTGGTGGGGTCGCCGCCGGGGGACCAGAGGGCTCAGTGCTCGCGGGCGCAGCGGTAGAGGTCGATGTCCCTCGCCCGGCGCGAAGCCGAAGGTCGTGATCGCGGGCACCGCCCGGCCCCGGACGGCGACTCCCGCAGCAGTTCCAGCACCGCCCGCTCGTGCGGCGGCACCGGCTCGAGGCGGCCCGCGAGCGGGCACCACGCCAGACCCCCGTCCTGGCGGGCTCGCGCACGCCCAGCTCGCCCTCCCACCGGCGCAGCGCGAGAAGAAGTCGACCCGTTGCTCCAGCGCCGCCCGCCGACGTCGTTGCTGCGGTGCATCGCCGTCCAGCGGCTCCAGCGCCCGCGGGTCGACGACGACGCCGATCTCCTCGCGGGCCTCGCGCACCGCCGCGTCGAGCACGGACTCGCCCGCCTCGACGTGCCCGCCGCCCCGCAGGCCCAGTGGCCGTCCATGTAGCCGGTGCCCCGCCGCAGCTGGAGGAGGACCTCGGGACCGCGCCCGCTCTCGCGCAGGAGGATGACGTGAGGCGGCGGGCACGAGGAGAAGACGTGAGCGGTCATGCCCCACGGTAGCCGGGCGCCGCCGACTCGACCCAGCAGCGTCTTGACAGCGGTCGTGCACCTCCCGCGGTAGCCGGGCGCCGCGCTCTCTCGCAGCGCGCAGTCATGGACGCGCCTGCCCGCTCGACAGAGCCGTTGGACAACCTAAGAGCGTCGGCGGGGGCCCGGGCGGCCCCGCCGATCGGCGCCCGCCCGGACGCCGGCCCGCACAGAAAGGAGACGCACCGCCAGCTGACCATTGATCAGAGTTCCGCCGATCCTCCCGCTCCCCCGGCCCCGCGCGCCGGTCGCCTCACGCCGGGACCGTCTCCTGCGCCGGGGCCGCGGTCGGGACGAGGGATCCGCGGCCCCGCGCCCGCGTCCGCCCTTCGTCCGTGAAACCGCCCGCGACCCTCGATACCGGGACCCCCTGCGCGCCATGCGCCGGCGCGTGCTCCTGGGCGGTGCGGGCCTGGCCATCGCCGGTGCGCTCGCGGCGTGCGGTCCCTCGGCGGGCGGCGGCGGCGCCGCCGCCGAGCGCCACGTCGACAACGGGCCCGGCCCCGGCTCCGCCGCCTTCGGGCGCCACCGCGGTCAGCGCGAGCCGCCACCGCGGCGCCGCCCCGTACTACGAGGCGTCGGCGAGAAACGCGCACCGCCTGTCCGCCGGCTCCTGGAGCGGCGCCATCAGGGGACAAGACCATGACCCTGTCAGGACGCACATCGTCGACGGCATCGAGGCGACGATCGACGGCAGGACCTTCGAGGTCCACGAGCGAGCGCTGACGAGGCGGTCTTCTCGTCGTGGGCGGCGGCTCCTGACCATCACCAACGCGCGCATCAACAAATCGGGCGACGCCTCACCGACGGCGGCACGGCGTCGAGCGCTCGACTTCTACGGCCTCCAACTCCGCCGTGGTCGTCGTCGGCGAGGGGCTCCTACCGCCACCGTGCGGCAAACCACCCTGACCACGAGCTCCTCGAGCTCCGAACGCCGTCGTCGCCACCGGGTCCGCCACCGCCACGGTCACCGGCTGCGCCATCTCCACCACGGCGAGTCCTCCCGCGGCCTGCACGCGACCTACGCCGGCGTCATCAGCGGCTCGGACCTGACCATTGAGAACCAGGGGGCGCACTGCGCCGCCGTCGCCACCGACCGCGGCTCCGGCACGGTCGTCGTCGACGGCAGCCAACACCTCTCACCACCAGCGGCGACGGCTCCCTGCATCTACTCCACCGGCGAGATCACCGTCTCCGGCCTGACCGGGACGGGCCAGCAGCGCCCAGGCCGTTGTCGTCGAGGGCAGAACCACGCCACCGTCACCGACTCCACCCTCGTGACGGCCCTCGCAGACAGGCGGCGTCATGCTCTACCAGTCCATGTCCGGCGACGCCGCCGACTCCGACGCCGCCAAGGAGGTGTCCACCCTGGTGATGACCGGCGTGAGCCTGACCTGCACCCAGGCGGTGCCGATCCTCTACGTCACCAACACCTCCTCGCGAGCCACCCTCACCCAGTGCACGCTCCAGACCCCAGGGGGACTGGCCACCGCCGACGAGACCGCTGGGGCAAGACCGGCTCCAACGGCGGCGAGCTCGCCCTCCTCTGGACGCCACCAGCTCCGACGGCGCCATCGCCGCCGGGTCCACCCTCCTCGATCACGGTGACCACCGCCAGCAGCGGCGCCGCCACAGGCGCCACCTCCGGCAGCGTCACCGTCTCCTGACTCCGGTCCCGCACGGCTCCCGCGGGCGGGCCGAGGCGGCTGAGTCCGCCCATCAGGGCTGTCCCCCTGGCGAGCTCCGGGATGGACGCGGTCCGCCCGTCAGGGCTTTCTGCGGCGAGCGGACGGGCGGCCGCCGGGGCGCCGCCGTGGGCGATGGGGGCGGATATGCACTCTCGCAGCGAGGCGGGCGACGACGTCGAGCAGCTCGTCAGCGCGTTCGAGCGCGTCGGTGGGCAGCGTGACGACGGCGGGCCACGGCCTCGCGCCGGCCGTTTTCCTCAGCGCCGCGCCCGGCGCGCCAGGGCAACCGCCCGCCCAGCCCTCCCGGCGTTCGCGAATCGTCCGGCCCGTTCAACGCGATCTGCCCGTCCGTCGTTCCTGGATTCTCGCCCGCCCATGCTCCCGGTCCGCACGGACCGTCGCGCCCCGGATCGTCCGGCCGTCCCAGGACACTGGCCCCCACAGTCCCGCCCGCGCCAGCTCCGGCCAGCTCCTCGACGAGGCGGTCGGGGTCCCTGGAGGGCGACGCAGCCGACCGAGCCCGGGTTGATCACGCGCACGCCCGCCGGGCCTCCGGTCGTCATGGCGGCGACGGCCTCGTGCAGCGCGCGTGCGTGCGCGGCGCGCGCGGCCGATCGCGCCGGCCGCCGGACTCGTCAGGGGCGCTCGCGCGGGGACCGGTGTCAGGGCCCGCTCGATCGCGGCCTCGTGCCGCGCGGCGATCTGCACACGCGTCGCCGCATCCGTTCGCGCGCGGCCCCGCTCGGCGGGAGCGGCCCGCAGCGCCCGGGCGAAGGCGCGCTCGGCGTCGAGCAGCGCCAGCCCGAGCGACTCGACCCGCGCATCAGCCCTCCCGGCGCTCCATCTCGCGCACGCTCGCGGACAGCAGCGCGTCGAGGGCCCGGCGGGGTCACGCGATGACGGCGCCGTCGGGCACGGGCGAGCAGCTTGCGCAGGCTCGCGACGACGACGTCGGCCGCGCCGTCCAGGGAGCCGAGGGCCGATCGAGCAGCGAGTGCGTGGCGTCCGCGACGACGGCCCGTCGCGCGCGCGCCCTGGACCAGCAGGTCCGCCAGGTCGCCGCGCGCCCGGTTGCCGTAGGTCTCGCAGTGCAGGACGGCGGCTCCGGGCTCGTCGGCGAGCGCCCGCAGCCAGGGCCCGCGGCTCCAGGGAGCAGGTCGGGGCCGACGTCGACCGTGCGCGCCCTCATCCCTCCAGCTCGAAGGCGCAGGACCATGGCCTCGCAGCGGTAGCGCGGGACGAGGACGGTGCGCGCCCCGGCTGCGCAGCGCGCGGGCGACGAGGCCCAGGGCCTGCTGCCGTTGCCCGTGAGGGCCTCCGCCGTGGTTCCTCCCAGCTCACCGTTCCTCCCAGCACCGATCCTCGCCACTCCGCCCCGCGTCCCCGGCCGTCCCCAGGTCCCCGGCCGTTTCCCGCCGACCTTCGCGAACGCATGAGTTTTCCAGTCGAACGCGCAGGGCGCCTGCGCGTTCGACTGAAACCTCACGCGTTCGCGAGACGGAGCGCGCCGGGAACCGACCCGGCCAGGTGCTCGACGTCCTCGGTGAGAAGCGCCCGATGCGTACTTTCCGCCGGTTTCGCGTGTCATTTCCGCCGGTTTCGGCGAGGGGGAGACCCTGCGCCATTAGGGCTGGGACCGGCCCGCCCGATGAGGAACGAGGAACGCCGTGAGATCCGAGCTCGCCACACTCACCGCCGTCGACGGCAAGGCCCTGGCGCTGCGCCGCTGGCTGCCCGACGGCCCGCCCCGCGCCGTCATCCAGGTGGTGCACGGCATGGCCGAGCACTCGGGGCGCTACGAGCGCTTCGCCACCGCCGCCGCGGTGGCTGGCTTCGCCGTCGTCGCCGACGACCACCGCGGGCACGGCGCCACGATCGCCGCGCCCGACGAGCGCGGTCACACCGATGACGCCGACGGCTGGAGCCTCATCCTGGACGACCTGGGAACCGTGCGGGCCGACGTCGAGGCCGCCTGGCCCGGCGTCCCGCTGGTCCTCATGGGCCACTCCTGGGGCTCGATCCTGGTGCGCGGCTGCGGCCCCGCCACGGCGAGGGCCTCGCCGGTCTCATCATCATGGGCACCATCGGCGACCCGGGCCTGCTCGGTCGCGCGGCATCGGCCTGGCCCGCGCCGAGTGCGCCTGCGCCCCGCCACCCTCCGTCTCCTGGAGCGCCGGGCCTTCGCCAACTACAACCGGGCCTTCGCCCCGCCCGCACGGACTTCGACTGGCTCAGCCGCGAGCGCGCGGAGGTCGACGCCTACATCGCCGACCCGCTGTGCGCTTTCACCTGCACCGCCGCCTTCTACCGGGACCTGGCCCGCGGCGGCGATCGAGGTCAGGGCGGCCGGAGACCTTCGCGGCCACCCCGCCGAGTCTGCCGATCCTGGTGGTCTCGGGCAGCGCCGATCCCGGTGGGGCGCGACGAGGCCGGCGTGCGTGAGGTCGCGACCGCCTACCGCCGCGCCGGGGTGCGGGAGGTGTCCCTGCGCCTGTGTCGGGGGCGCGTCACGGTGCTGCTCAATGAGACCAACCGGAGCAGGTGACGGCCGATCTGCTCGTCTGGGTGGGGCGCACGTGAGCGCCCGCCCGACAGCGGCCTCAGGCGGCCGCCCGCCGTGTCCAGTGGGCGCCCGCCGAGCCCGTTGCGCCGGGCGCCGGGCGACGAGCTCGCGGGTCGGATGCCGGGCGCCCGCCGGTCGGATGCCGGGCGACGAGCCCGCCGGCCGGATGCCGGGCTCCCGCCGTGCTCGCCGGACCCGCACCGCGGACTCACCGCCTTTGGAGGTAATGCACAAGTCGCCCTTGCGGTCGCGGGCGGAATCATGCGGTGACGCGCCCCGCTTCATCCTCTACGGTTGTGGCATGACAATGAAGCAGGTTCCTTCGGTTCTTCCTGCCGGCACTGCCGACGACGGCGCCAGCGCCGTCGCGGCCGACGGCGCGGCCCGCCGCACGCTGGGCGCGACCGTCGCCCGGGAGTTCGCCCTCGTGCTCGCCGGCGCCGTCGCGATCGCCCTCATCGGGCAGATCAGGCTGCCCCTGCCCTTCACGCCGGTCCCCGTCACGCTGGGCACCTCGCCGTCCTGGGCGCGGGCGGCCTGCTCGGCGCCCGCCGCGCCCTGGCCTCGGTGGCGCTCTACGCCGCGGCGGCGGCGCTGGGCGCGCCCGTCCTGGCCGGGTGGCACAGCGGCATGACCGCATCCTTCGGCTACGTGCTGGGCTGCGGCCTGGCCGCCGTCGTCGCCGGCGCGGCCACCGCCCCGGGCCCGCCTCCGCCCGCGGCAGCTGCCGCTGCCGCTGTGCTGCGCCGGGCGGGCCTGATGGTCCTGGCCTCCGCCGTCGTGTACGTGCCCGGGGCTGATCTGGCTCAAAGGCCGCCACCGGGGCCGCCTGGGGCGCTGACGCTGACGATGGGTCTGGCGCCCTTCGTCGTCGGCGACCTGCTGAAGTCGGCCGTCGCGGCCCTGCTGCCCGCTCGCCGCGCTCGCAGCTGGCTGGAGCAGGCCGGCGGTCCCGTTCTGGCGCTCTGGGAGGATCGTTCCGCACCGACGCATCAGGAACCGCCGGCGGATTCCCGCATGATTCCGCGCAGTTCTAGCGGCGCCGCGGTTGGCGGCGGCCAGCGATCCTCGGGCGCGATTTCCCGTCCACCCCGCCGCGGACCAGCGGAACCGAGCGGCGGCCTTCGGACGGCGCGGCGCGCCCCGCCAGATAGAACCGTCGACGCCGACGTCGACGCCGGACTCGGCGAACCGCGCCGGTACCCGATCGGACTGTGAGAACGTCCGTCGGCGCGGCAGGGGAGCGGGATATGACTCGAGTCATGACTCCCCTCAGTTTCCCAATCCCCGACCCAGACTCCCGGGCGGCCTCCGGCGGCCCCGAGGTCCCTCGAGTCGGCCAGGGAGGATCCCGCTCAGCCCGCACGGCCGTCACGGTCTTCCCAGCCCTCATCCTGGCGGCCTTCCTCCTGGCCGTGGCCCCTGCCAGGGTCTTCGCCCCGCTGGGCGCGAGGCACCAGCTTCGCACTGGGCGTCATCATGTTCCAGGGATGGGCCTGACCTCACCCGCCGGACTTCGTCCTCGTCGTGCGCCGCCCCTGCCCGTCCTGGCCGGCGTCGTCGCCCAGTTCGTCATCATGCCGCTGCTCGCCCTGGCTCCTGGCCCGGGGCCTCGGCCTCGACGCGCGCTGGCCGCAGGCGTCATCCTCGTCGGCTGCGCCCCGGCGGGAACCTCCTCAACGTCATCTCCTACCTGGCCCGGGGGACGTCGCCCTGTCGGTGACGATGACCTCCATATCGACCCTCCTGGCCCCGGTCGCGGCGCCCTGCTCACCGGATGGCTGGCGGCCAGTGCCTGCCGGTCGACGCCGCGTCCGCTAGCCCTGTCGATCGTCGAGATGGTCCTGGTCCCCGTGGTCGGCGGCCTCGTGGTGCGCGCGCTGCTGCCGCGCGCGGTCGACCAGGTCCTGCGGCCATGCCCTGGGTGTCGGTGGCGGGCATCTGCTACGTCGTCCTGGCGGTCGTGTCCGGTTCGGCGGACAGGATCCTCCGCCGGGCCACTCGTCCCTGCTCGTCGTCGCCGCGCACAACTGCCCTGGGGTACCTGCTCAGCTGCCTCGTCGGCCGGGCGGTCGGCCGCGACGAGAGGGGCGGCGCGACGATCTCCATCGAGGTGGGCATGCAGGAACTCGGGGCTGGCGGCCACCTGGCCTGCAAGCACTTCAGCCGCCCTGCCGGGCAGCCCTGCCAGCGCCGTCTTCTCCATCTGGCTACAACCTGTCCGGCGCGGTCCTGGCCGCCGTCTACCGGCGCCGCGACGGGGCGCTGACGCCAGGGCGGCGCGACGGGGCGCTGACGTCCGCGGTGCGACGGCGCGCTGAGCCGCGCCCGGCGCGGAGCGCCCGCCGCGGCGGGCCCGGGCCCGTAGGGTGGCCGCCATGAGCAATGTCGCCCAGACCGAACCGGCGCTGTCCGTCCTCGATCTCGTGCCGGTCTCGGCGAGACCGCAACCGCCGCGACGCCCTGCGGGAGATGATCGCCCTGGCCCGGGCCGCCGACGCCGCCAGGTACCGCCGCTACTGGATCGCAGAGCACCACGGCTCGACGACATGCCTGGCCGCAGCCGACGTCGTCCTCATGGGGCGAGGTCCCTGGCGGCGACCGGGCGCATAGGGGTGGCCAGCGGGGGATCATGCTGCCCAACCACGCCCCGCTGGTGATCGCCGAGCAGATCAGGACCCTGGCGACGCTCCACCCCGGGCGCGTGGGGATGGGCCTGGGCCGGGCGCCGGGGACCGACCCGCTGACCGCCTCGGCCCTGCGGCGCAGCAGGCCGATCCGCGCCACTTCGCCGAGGAGGTTCTGGAGACCCTGGCCTACCTGGGCGGGGTCCCGCGCGACTGCCACCGCCGGAGTGCCCGGCTCCTCGCTGCCCGCCGGGGCCAGACGCCGCCGTTCCCACCTCCCTGGCCGCCCGGCGACGCGCACGCCCGCGCCTGGCGGTGGCCGCCTCCGGCTGGTGGAGGAGGCGCCCGGCGCGACCGGCCCTTCCGGCGGGTGCGCGCCGTGCCGGGAGAGGACCAGGCCCGCAGGCCTGGATCCTGGGGCTCGTCGGTCAACGGCGCGCGCGCGTGGCCGGAGCGCTGGGCCTGCCCTTCGCGGTCGCCTCGCACTCGCCCCGGCAGGCGGAGGCGGTGGTCACCTACCGCTCCGTCTGCACGCCTCGCTCCCAGCTCGCCCGACGGCGTGGCGCAGGTGGCGGCCGAGGGTCAATGTCGTGGTCGCCCCACCCGCGCCCAGGCGGAGGCTGTTCACCACGGCGATGGCGGCCTCGGCCCGCGTCGTCGAGGGGCCGCCCGAGCCGCTGGATCCCGCCGGCGGCGGAGCACGGCGCCTGGCGGGCCTTCGCGCCAGGGCGCGAGGCGCCGTCGAGCAGGCGATGGCCTGTCCTTCGCCCAGCGGGCCGAGCGACGTCGCGACGCGGCTGCACGAGCTGGCGGGCGCTGGGGGCCGAGGCTGCTGGTGGTCACCTAGCGCACGACGCCGCGGCGCCGCGCTCCTCGAGCTGCTGGCGCGGGCCTGGTGAGCAGCGGGCGGCGCCTCGGCAGCGGATCGTCCCGGTAACCGCGGCAGCGCGCCGCCCGCGCCCGCGCAGCGGGGACTCAGTCGGCGCCCCCGACGTGTCGGACGCGTTTCCGCGATTCGGGTATCGTGTGCCCAGTCCGCACCTGCACGTGTCGCATCTTCCGTGCCCGGGTGGGTGCGCAGAATGTCCGTAACTGGACGGGACAGGGCGCCCGCCGCGCTCCAGCCCCAGTCCCCCGGAAGAAGGACCGAATGTTTCCCCTATCTAGTGCAGGATCGTGAGCTATGCGCTGCTGCTCTTCATCGCGACCTCACTGGCGTGCCTCCTGGCGTCCGCCTCGCTGGATCCGGCCAACAACTGGAATCGCGAGGATCCGACTCTCACACTGGGATGCGATCAATGCCAGTCTGATCGATACAACATCAGTTCGGAGCTGCCGTCTGGGACCCTACTTCCTCCTGGTTCACTCCGTCGCTGTCGTGGGACTGGGGCTCGACCCCAAGAGGCGGTCAGCGGATCCTCGGAACCCAAGATCGGCGTCTGCTGCGCCTGGTCGTCATCGGCGCCGCGGTGGGAATGGTCAGGGGGCGTCGCGCTGGGCGCGTGGACCGCCACCCGCCAGGTACAAGCTCGGACCGCGTGATCTCGCTGCTGTCCGCGATCCTGATCTCGACCCCGGCGATGGTCACCAGCGATCCTCCTCCAGGTCCTCGCCGTCGAGTTCAACCGGACCACCGGCTGCCAGGTCTTCAGAATTCACCGGCGAGGGCTCCGGGGTGGTGAGCAGGCTCAGCACCTGTTCCCTGCCGACCCTGTCCATGTCGCTGGGCGGCGTCGCCAGCTACTCGCGCACTGGCGCAACCTCATGCCTCTGACACCCTGGGGGCCGACTACGTGCGCACCGCCCGGGCGAGGGGCTGATGCAAGCGCAAAGGCCGTCACGCGCCACGCGCTGCGCACCGCCTGATCCCCGCTGGCCACCCTGCTCGCCTTCGCCCTGGCCGCCCTGTTCACCGGCGCGGCCATCACCAGCGCGTCTACGGCTGGCACGGCATGGGCGAGTACTCGATCCTGTCCATCTCGACCTACGACATCAACGGCGTGACGGCGGTCGTGGCCTTCTCCGGGCCTGTGCACGCTGACAGGGGCGCCTGTCCGATATCTTCGTCGCAATCGTCGACCGTGTGAGGGTGAGCTGACCATGTCCTGATCCACAGACCAACGGCATGGACTCCATCGGCAAGCAGGTGACGCTCGAGGGCCCTCCGCCGTCGAGCAGCCCGCCGATGTGCCCGCCTCGGAGGACGAGGCCGGCGATCTGAGAGAGAACGACTAAGGCGTCCAGGAGGCGACCGGGGCCAGATCACCCTGCGCCGCTTCCTGCGCAACCGGACCGCCGTCGTCAGCGATCGGCTTCTTCCTCGTCGCAGGCTTCGCGATCTTCGGCGACAAGAATCGGCTCGTGGACCTTCACCGACGTGGACACGAGGGGCCTTCCTGTCGCCCCAGAGCGCCGACCACTGGTTCGGCACGACCCAGGGCGGCCGCGACGTCTTCGCCATGGTCGCCGAGGCACTACCGCAAAGTCAATGCTCATCGGCGTGGCGTCGCACTCCTGCAGACGGGCATCGCGGCGGTCATCAGCTCCTCGGCGGCCTACTTCGGGGGCTGGTGGAGCGGATCGCGCTGTGGACGACAGACCTCCTGCTCGTCGTCCCTCCTTCCTCATCATCGCCATCATCTCCCAGCGAGCCGGCGCGTCGAGGCTCCATCGCCCTGTTCATCATCCTCCTGGCGGGTTTCCGGGTGGATGCTCACGGCGCGCGTGGTGCGGTCCCCTGACGCTGAGCGTCAGGACCTCGACTACGTCAATGCCGCGCGCTTCGCATGAACGTGCCCAGCCCGGTCATCATCGTCCGCCACATCATCGAACATCGCCTCCTCCTCATTGTGGACGCGACCGTCAGCGTCGCCCTACGCGGTGCTCAGCGAGACGACCCTGTCCTACTTCGGCTTCGGGGTTCAGGCGCCCGAAACCTCCTGGGAACCCTCATCGCCGAGGGCAGCGCTCGGCGACGACCTACCCCTGGATCTTCCTCGCGCCCGCCGCCGTCGCTCGTCATTATGCTCGTGTGCGTCAATTTCATGGGCGACGGCCTGCGCGACGCCGTCGACTCGTCGTCAAGTCCGGAGGCTGGGGCGCAGGCCCCGAAGAGAACCCGAGCGTCGCGGCCTTCGAGTCCGAGGCGCTGCTGACCCGCCTCCGACGCCCCGCTGCTGGAGGTGACGGACCTGCGCGTCTCCTTCCCGTCCGAGGACGGGCGGGTCAACGCGGTGCGCGGCGTCAACCTCACCGTCGGGCGCGGGGAGGTCCTGGCCCTGGTCGGCGAGTCCGGCTCCGGCAAGTCGGTCACCTCGACGGCGGTCATGGGCCTGCTCGACGAGTCCGCCCAGATCTCCGGCTCGAGTCGCCTCCACGGCACCGAGCTCCTGGGGACGCGACGACGACTACATGTCGAAGATCCGCGGCACCCAGGTGTCGATGGTCTTCCAGGACCCGCTGTCCGCGCTCACCCCCGTCTACACGGTGGGCGCCCAGATCGTCGAGGCGCTCCAGATCCACGAGCCCGAAGATGGACCGCAGAAGGGCCTGGGACCGCGCCGTCGAGCTGCTCGAGCTCGTGGGCATCCCCAACCCGGAGGTGCGGGCCAGGGCCTACCCGCACGAATTCTCCGGCGGCATGCGCCAGCGCGCCGTCATCGCCATCGCCATCGCCAACGACCCGAACCTCATTATCGCCGACGAGGCCCACCACGGCCCTGGACGTCACCATTCAGGCCCAGATCCTCGACGTGCTGCACCGCCCAGAAGAGACCGGCGCCGGCGTCATCCATGATCACCCACGACCTGGGGGTCGTGGCCGGCATAGCCGACCGGGTGGCCGTCATGTACGCAGGGCGCGCATCGTGGAGGCGGGCGACGTCGACGACATCTTCTACCGCTCCCGCATGCCCTACACGATCGGCCTGCTCGGATCCTGCCGCGCCTGGACGCCAGAAGGACTCCGCCTGGCACCCTGGAGGAGCAACCCGCCGTCGCTGCTGGACCTGCCCGCGGCTGCCCTTCGCCCGCGCTGCCCCATGGCGGTCGAGGAGTGCCTGGCGGGCGAGCCCGATCTCCTGCCGGTGCGCGACGCCGCCGACGACGCCGGCCCCGCCAATGCCGACGACGCCGACGACACCGCCAACGCGTCGCCCGGCCCGCCCGCTGCGGGCGCAGTACAACGCCTGCCGCCGCATGAAGGAGATCGAGCGCGAGAACCTGGACTGCACCGACATCTTCCCCGTCCCCACGCTCAAGACGCCGGACTCCCTCACCCTGCCCCACAGCGAGCGCACGGAAGTCGTGCGGGCCACGGACCTGGTCAAGGAGTTCCCGCTCATGAAGGGCGCCGTCTTCAAGCGGCGGGTGGGGACGGTACGCGATCGACAGCATCTCCTTCGACGTCCGCGAGGGAGACCCTGGCGATCGTCGGCGAGTCCGGCTGCGGCAAGACGACGACGCTCATGGAGGTCCTGGGCTCCAGGCCCCGCAGCGAGGCAGCATCGTCGTCCTCGGCAAGGACACCGCGATCAATGGGCAGGGCCGACCGCAGGGCCGTGCACGCGACCTCCAGATCGTCTTCCAGGACCCCATGGCCTCGCTGGACCCCCGCCAGCCGATCTTCGACATCATCGCCGAGCCGCTGCGCGCCAACGGTTGGAGGAGGGCCGATATCGCGCCGAGGGTCGACGAGCTCATGGAGCTCGTCGGGCTGGAGCCGAGTCACGCCAACCGCTACCGCGCAACTTCTCCGGCGGGCAGCGCCAGCGCATCGGCATCGCCCGGGCCCTGGCCCTGGGCCCAGCTCCTCGTGCTCCGACGAGCCCGGTCTCCCGCCCTGGACGTGTCCATCCAGGCCGGCGTCATCAACCTGCTCGACGAACTGCGCGCCACCCTGGGCCTGAGCTACCTCTTCGTCGCCCACGACCTGTCCGTGGTGCGCCACATCGCCGACCGGGTGGCGGTGATGTACCTGGGCAAGATCGTCGGGTGGGCGACGTCGACGCCATCTTCGACGCGCCCGCCACCCCTACACCCAGGCGCTGCTGTCCGCGAGTCCCCATCCCGGCCCCGCCAGGGCGGGCGCATCATCGTCCCTGGAGGACCTGCCTCCCACGGCGAACCCGCCGTCGGGCTGCCGCTTTCCGCACGCGCTGCCAGGTCTTCAGAACGTCTCACCGAGGACCAGCGGTCCCTGTGCCTGGGGGCCATGCCGGACTTCTCCTCCGAGGGGAGGATCACGAGGTCGCGATGCCGCACTGCGAGAAAGGTCTCGGTGCTTCTGGTCAGGGGCGGCGGAGCGCGCCCGGACAGTCCGCACGGCGGCGCGCATTGATACTCCGCCGCGTGTGCCGCTACGCATGTCCGCGCGGTAAGCGCCGTCGACGATGATCCGCCGCGGACCGCGTCGTTCCCCCAGTCCCCTGATTCACGGGCGCCGCCGGGCTGCCGATCACCGCAGCTTCGAGATGGGTTGCCTCGATGATGATGATGAACCGCCACCGCCTCTTCCTGGGCGGCACCGCCTCCGCAGCGGCCCTCGCCTCCTGCCTCCTGCGCCAGAACAGCAAGAGAGCGCGCGACCGACGCCATCGGCTCCAAGGACCCTCGGCGCTCCAAGCGGGGCAGCGAGCTCGATCCCTGACGTCACCATCGCCAGCTGGGATGCCTCAACGTCGACAGCACACGTCGACTAGCCGCCACGTCATCGTGGTTCGTCTTCCCCTACTTCATCGACTGGAGCCCGACGACGGCACCCGCGAGTCTAGCCGGACTTCCTGACGAAGTACGAGGCCAGGATGGGCGCGAAGAACCGTCGCCGCATGCCCGCTCGATCGAAGGCGGTGTCGGGGAACGGGCGCTCCATGGACTCGAGGACATCAGGTCCCTCATCCACAGCGACTCGGCCTACAAGTGGGCCTCGACCGACAGGCTCGACCAGGTCGAGCGTCGAGATCGTCGACAATCTCACCGCCAGGTCGCACCTTCAGGCGGCATTCCCCGACTGGACGAATGTCCTGTCGGGCTTCAACCAAGGGGCTCGCCGAAGGACGCCGACACCTTCAAGCAACGCCATGGCGGGGAGGTAACTTCGGCAGCGACTTCTGCGCGGCCCTTCCCAGATCGACTCTACCAACAGCAACCGTCACCCTGGTCCCCGAATGCCAGCAAAGTGGTGGGCAGGCGAAACCGAAGCTGGACAAAGGGTCACCTTCCGGGTCCTCGACTCCGCCGCGGAGGCCACCGCCTTCGCGAACAGAGTCCGCTCGACGTCATCGACTACATCATCATCTCCCGCGACGTCTGCACCCGGTGCATCAGCCGCTCCGACGCCGAGGTGCGTCAGAACTTCCTGACACTCCGGTGGCGCCGCTTCACCATCAACTGCTCCTGGCGTCCTCGCCGAGCAAGTCGAGTGCGCCAGGCCATTGTGCGCGCCTGCAACCGCGGGGGCCATCGCCTCCTCCGCCCTGGCCGGACTGCCCGTCGAGCGCCTCCAAAAGCTGCTCCCTGGGCAGCCGCTGCTTCATGCCCAGCCGGGGAGGGCTGCCGGGACAACAGCGGGGACTGGACCTACACACGTCGAGCGCCGCCAGAAGCTCCTCGACGACGCCGGCTGGGCCCGGGGCGACGGCATCCGCGTCAGGACAGGCAGCGCCTCTCCCTTCGACTTCACGCTGCCCTCGGCACCCCACCACGGAGGACGGCCAACCTCCTCCAGGCCCAGCTCAGGGGAGGTCGGCATCGAGGTGACTAGTCCCAGTCGACACCAATGGCTGCTTCAAGGACTACATCAACACCGGCAACTACGAGATGACGTCCTTCACCTGGCAGGGCACCGGTACCCGATGGCGAACATCGGCCAGATCTCACAGCACCGGCGCGCTGCAGAACTCTCCCGCATCTCCGTGCCCGAGATCGACAGTACATCCAGAAGATCGCCGACGACCGACCGCGCCGAGCGCATCCGCCTGGCCAACGAGTGCGACAAGCTCATCTGGAGAGCGTCAGCGAACTTCCCGATCTACGAGCGCCAGGAGCGCTCACCGCCGTGCCGAAGGGCCTGCGCGAACTTCGGCGCCATGAACTGGCCTCGTTCACGGCGAGGACATCGGCTACCTCGCCGACTGAGCGCCCGCCGGACGGGCCCGCGCGGCCCCGCCGGGGAACCTCGCCCGAGCGCGGGTCCTTCGGGCCCGACGGTGCGGGATGAGGCGTGCCCACCCGTCATCGTCCGCTCGCTTCCGGGGCGACTCAGCTTCGTCATCGTCGCCGTCGCCAGCCCGCCGATCGGCGTCGCCGCGGTCCTCGTCAGCGACGGGGGCCCGCAACGGGCTACGCGTCCTGGGCTGGGCGACCTGCTCGTCCTGGCCGCCTGGGCGCTGTGGTGAGCTCCGAGCGTGACCCTCGTCGGAGGCCCTCACCGTGAGCAACGCCTGGCGCAGGCACCCCTCCGGTGGGAGGAGGACGTCGTCGGGTGCCGAACCCGCTGGTCCTGGAGATCCTCCTGGACGGCGGGGGCCGGGTGGTGGCGTCGGCCGCGCAGCTCCGGGGGCTGGTCACCTCCTTCCGGCGGCGTCAGGAGATGCGGCGCAGGGAGATGCTCGGCGCGGCCGGCCGCGTCGGCGCCGTCCGGGACGGCCCTGGAGCATCGGGGCGTGCGGGAGGGTTCCTCGACCCCGGCAGGGCGACCTACCGCGCGGCCTCGACTCCGACTCGCCGGGGACCTCCTCAAGGCCTACGCCGACCGGCGCGCGGCGCACCACGCGGTCCTGGAGCGGCTGGCGCACCGGCAGGAGCGCCTGAACCGCCGTCGGGAGGGCGAGCGGGTGGGAAGAGCGCCCGACCGCCGTCCGGACGGCGCGGCGGCAGGGGACTGCAGGGGCAGCGCGAGCAGGGCGGGAGCGTCGGGAGCGCCGGGCGAGGCGCGGAGCGGGCCGCCGCCCACCGCGGCCTCCGCCCCGCGCCTGCCCGCGCTCCTCGCCCTGGCCGCGGACCTGGCCCTCATCGCCGCCATGGCGCTGCTCTGACCGTCCGCAGACCGCGCGTGAGCGGCCGCACAGGGGTCGGGTCATCCCCGTCGTGGCGCTGCGCCCGGGGCGCCTACGCCCTTGACCCGCTGTGCGCCCGGCGCCGCAGCGCCCGCCCCTGGGTCCACGGCACCCTCAGGGCGCGCCTCCCGGACGGAAGAGAAGAAGAGCTCCATATGACCGTGCGCCAGGACCTGCGCAACGTCGCCATCGTCGCCCACGTCGACCACGGCAAGACCACCCTCGTCGACGCCATGCTCTGGGAGGCCAGGGCCTTCGGCGCCCGGGCCACGCGCGAGGCCACCGGCGAGCGCGTCATGACACCGGCGAGCTGGAGCGCGAAGGGCATCACCATCCTCGCCAAGAACACGGCGGTCCACTACGCCGGACCCGCCGCCGCGGCCGCCGGGCACCCGAGGGCATCACCATCAACGTCATCGACACCCCCGGCCACGCCGACTTCGGCGGGAGGTCGAGCGCAGCCTGTCCGTGGTCGACGGCGTCGTCCTGCTCGTCGACGCCTCCGAGGGCCCACTGCCCCGAGACCCGCTTCGTGCTGCGCAAGGCCCTGGCCGCGAGCCTGCCGGTCATCCTCGTGGTCAGACAAGGTCGACCGCCCCGACTCGCGCATCGACGAGGTCGTCTCCGAGACCACCGACCTGCTCCTGTCGCTGGCCGCCGACCTGGCCGACGAGCACCCGACATCGACCTGGACGCGTTCTGGACGTGCCCGTCGTCTACGCCTCCGCCAGGCCCGCCGGGCGGACACGACCGCGCCCGCCGACGGCGAACTGCCCGCCAACGGCGACCTCGACCGCTCTTCCGCACCATTATCGAGCGCATCCCCGGCCCGGCCTACGACGAGGACGCGCCGCTGCAGGCCCACGTGACCAACCTGGACGCCTCTCCCTTCCTGGGGCGCCTGGCCCTGCTGCGCATCCACAACGGCACCCTGCGCAAGGGGCAGACGGTGGCCTGGGCCCGCCACGACGGGAGCCTGGCCTCGGCCCGCGTCTCCAGCTCCTGGTCACCGAGGGGCTGGAGCGCAAAACCCGCCGAGGAGGCCCGCGCCGGGGACATCGTCGCCGTCGCCGGCATCGAGGACATCACCATCGGCGAGTCCCTCGTCGACCCCGACGACCCCCGGCCGCTGCCGCTGATCAAGGTCGACGACCCCGCCATCTCCATGACCATCGGCATCAACACCTCGCCCATGGCCGGACGCACCAGGGCCAAAGGTCACCGCCCGCCAGGTCAAGGACCGCCTGGACCGCGAGCTGGTCGGCAACGTGTCCCTGCGTGCTGCCCACCTCCCGCCCGACGCCTGGGAGGTCCAGGGGCGCGGCGAGCTGGCGCTGGCGATCCTGGTCGAGCAGATGCGCCGCGAGGGCTTCAGAGCTGACCGTGGGCAAGCCGCAGGGTGGTCACCCGCACCATCGACGGCAAGCGCCACGAGCCCATCGAGCGCATGACCATCGACGTGCCGAGGAGCACCTGGGCGCGTCACCAGCCTCATGGCCGCCCGCAAGGGCCGCATGGAGACCATGACCAACCACGGCACGGGCTGGGTCCGCATGGAGTTCCTCATCCCGGCCCGCGGCACCATCGGCCTGCGCACCCGGTTCCTCACCGAGACGCGCGGCACCGGCATCGCCTCCTCCATCGCCGGAGGGGCTACGAGCCCCTGGGCCGGCCGGATCGTCTCGCACCACCGGCTCGCTTTGCAGTCCGACCGCGCCGGGACCGTCACCGCCACGCCCTCATCCGCCTGGAGGACCGCGGCACCTTCTTCGTCGAGCCCGGGCAGGGAGACCCATGAGGCCAGGTCGTGGGCGAGAACCCGCGCAACGAGGACATGGACGTCAACGTGGTCCGCGAGAAGCAGCGAATGAATATGCGCTCCTCCACGGCCGACGTCTTCGAGGGGCTCAGTGCCGCCGCGCGCCTCACCCTGGAGGCCCTCGAGTTCGCCTCCGACGACGAGTGCGTCGAGGTCACCCCCGACGCCGTGCGCATCCGCAAGGTCATCCTCGACTCCCAGGAGCGCTTCGGCGACGCCGCCCGGCGTCGTCGGGCGCAAAGCCTGACCCCAGTGAGTTTTCCCCGCATCCCCAGGTTCCCCTCATACCCAGGAACCGGTCTTCACGGAGAGGATCGCCGCGTGGTGGCACTATTCCCCTGCTCGATTCCGACGACGCGCCTGAGAGCCTCGAGGCGGTCGCGAGTCGTCCCGCCCCGATCGCAGGACGGGCCCGTCGTGCAGCCGCCAGGGTCGAGTCGGCGCCCGCCGCCGGAGGCCGGAGGACCGAGGCCGAGAGGCCCGCCGTCGAGGGGCCGGGCAGCCGCCGAGCTGAGCCGCGCCGATCGAGGAGCCGCGAGGGCCCGCGAGCTCGGAGGAGCCGCCGAGGGAAGTCATCGCCGGCGCGGGAGACCGCCGAGCCGACGAGGTCCGTCGAGGGAGGCGGATGCCAGTCGTGCGCCGAGGACTGCGGAGCCGCGTCGAGTCGCCGAGAGTCCGCCGAGTCCGTGAGTCCCCGAGTCGCCGTCGAGCCGGGTCGTCGGCCGTGCCGGTCGAGCAGAGTGAGGCGGATGCTGCGGAGCGATTGGTCGGGAGGCGTCCGTCCGAGGAGCCGCCGGCAGGACCACAGTCGTCGAACCGGAGGGTCGAGCCGGAGCCCGCCGAGCCGGGGGAGTCCGTCGAGGAGGCGGATGCCGTCGCCGAGTGCCGGCTAGAGGCTGGACCGGTCAAGGTCGTAGGACTCCCGCTGACGGAATCCGATGAGGATGCCGCGGAGGAGACTGCTGTCGGGGTCAAGGAGCCCGCCAGCGAGAAGCAGTCCGCAGAGACCGCGGAAGCCCGAGGAGGTCGAGCCGAGTCTGGACCGGAGTCCGGTTGAGCTCGGAACCGCCAGGCCGGGTTGAGCCGGAGCCTGCTGAGCGGGGCGGAGCCTGTTGAGTCGGGGTCGAGGTCCGCTGAGAGGCGACGTCGCGGAGGAGACTGCTGTCGGGAACCGAGTGAGCCGCCCAGGAGGAGGAGCCGCGCAGAGGCTGCGGAACTGGCTCGAGATCAGGCCGCTCGAGACGTACGAGTCCACTGAGTCCGCCGTCGAGCCTGAGTCTGTCGAGCCCTGCGGGCCCTGCTGCCGAGCGAGGCGGATGCTCGCTGAGGACGCACGTCGAGCCGAGAGTCCGCCAGCGGAGACTGCCTGCAGAGACTGCGGAGCCCTGGGAGTCGCCGAGTCGACGGAGCCGAACGAGGCCCGTTGAGTCGGGCGAGTCCGCGGACGCCGTCATCGAGCCGGGACTGCGCGAGGAGGCTGCCGCCGGGTCGGGAAGCCGCCGGAGGAGGCTCAGTCCGCTGAGCCCGCCATCGAGGGGCAGTCCGCGCGGAGGCCGTCGACGAGATCGACTGCTCCGCCGTCCGCCGGGCGCCGCCCACCGAGCGGGCATCGGGCGGCCACCGCCGGCGCGAGCGTGGCCCGCCCTCCGCTGCGGCCGAACTTCCCGCTCAGCGCGCCCGCCCGCCACCGCCGACGAGCCCGCGACCGGCGCGCCCGTCGAGGACGATCTGAGCATCCCCGCCGGCGCTGAGACGGCCGATATAGCGCTGCCTCCCAGCGTGCCGATCGCCGCGCGGACGCCCGAGAAGGACGACGCGTCCGAAGGGGCCGCCGGCACGATCGGCACGATTGGCCGGGCCCCGGCCGACAGCGAGGCGGAGGTGCCGCCGACGACGAGGTCAGGGCTCGCTGCCGTCCGGGGCCGCCGACGACGAGCCCGAGGAGGCCGGGACGCGCAGGTCTGCGCCGAACCGGCCCCGGCCGAGCAGAAGAAGTCCGAGGCCGTGGCGCCCGCCCCCGCCGTCGGCTCCTCCTCGCCCTCGGCGCCGCCGCACTGCTCGTCCTCGTCTGGGCGCGACCGCCTTCGCCACCACCCAGCACATCTTCGCCGGCTCCACCGTCTCCGGCGTCGCCGTCGGCAATATGAGCCCCGCGCAGGCAGAGCACGGTCGCCGGCGCTCATCAACGCCAGCTCGGCCAGCCGGTCACCCTCGTCGTCAGCAACGCCACCGACACGCTCATGCCCGCCGAGTCCGGCGTGAGCGTGGACGCCCGGGCCAGCGTCGAGCGGCTCACGGGATTCACCCTCAACCCGCTCACCCTCATCGAGCGCCTGCGCGGCGCCGACGTGGACGCCGTCACCCGAGTCGACGCCAGCTCCCTGACCACGGCCCTCGACGCCCGCCTGGGACGTCCTGGCCGTGGGCGCCTCCATCCCGGCGTGACCTCAATGGGACGACGCCCGTCCTCATCCCCGGAAGCATCGGCACCGGGCTCGACGTCGACTCGGCCGTCACCACCCTGAGCGAGAACTGGCCGCTCGGGCGGGAGACCATCGAGCTGCCCAGCGGTGAGGCCAGGCCGGCCATCACCGATGAGGAGGCGCAGACCCTCATCGACAAGGTCCTCACCCGCTGCTGTCCGGCGACTTCACCATCACGGTCGAGGGGACCGACGCCGCCGCCAGGGCCTGGCAGGCCCACCGTCGTGCTGACGCCGGAGCAGCTCGCCGAACTGGTCAGGATCGGCACGGCGGACGGCGACATCACCGCGTCTCTGGACCCCCAGGGGCTGCGCGAGACCGTACTCGCCTCCATGGGCCCGGAGATCGAGTCCCGGTGCAGGACGCCACCTGGACCATCGAGGGCAGGGCCGACGCGAAAGCCCGTCTACGTCGAGGCGCACGGCGCCGCCGTCGACGCCGACGCCCTCGCCGCCAACGTCCTGACCGCCGCCACCCAGGACGGCGGGGCGGGGGAGCGCCGCATTGCGCTGCCCATGATCGACCAGGCCCCCGCGGTCACCACGCCCGCCGCCGACTGGGGCATGAACCAGGTCATCGGCGAGTACTCCACGCCCTACTACCCCGACGCCGCCCGCACCCAGAACCTCGTGGCCGGTACCGCCGCCATCAACGGCACCGTCGTCATGCCGGGCGGGCAGTTCTCGCTCACCGAGGCCCTCGGGCCGATCGACGAGGAGCACGGCTTCGCCTCCGCCGGAGTGGTCACCAACGGCCAGCACACCGACGCCATGGGCGGCGGTCTCGCTGGTCGCCACGACCGTCTTCAACGCGGGCTTCGAGGCCGGCATGGACGACGTCGAGCACGCCGCACAACTACTGGTTCACCCGCTACCCGGCGGGCCGCGAGGCCACCCTGTGGACCGGCAACCTGGACGTCCGGTTCGGCAACTCCACGCCCACCGCCGTCCTGGTTCAGGCCTGGGCGGTCGACGGCGAGGTGCACGTGCGCCTGTGGGGCACCCATGCTACCAGGTGAGCATCGACAGCGGCACTCCCTCACAACCACCGCGCCTACCAGACCCAGCGCCAGAGCGGCGGGAACTGCGTCCCCACGGGGGCGGCGCACGGGGGTTCGACATCACCGTCACCCGCTCGCGGACCAAGCCGGACGGTCAGAAGCTGCCCGACGACGTCCTGAGCACCTCCTACGACTCGGACAGTCCCCATCGTCTGCGGCTGAGCCGGGGGCCCGTGACCCCTGGCTGATCAGGGCGCGCCGCGCCGGAGGCCGCAGCTGGGGCAGCGGGCGGCGGACGCGGGCGCGCGGCGGCGGCTGGCATGGCGGCGCGCGATGCGGACGGCCGGGCGCATCAGCCGAGGGCCGACGGGCGCCGCATGGCGGCGGCCGCGCGTATGCGGACGCCGGTCGTGACGAAAAACGCGCTCGTCCCGACCGGCGGACCGCGTGCCCAGGCCCACGTTGGCGCCGTCTTGGGCGGCGCGCGCGTCGGACGATACTGAGGGCCGTGCATGTGGCCGCGCCCGCGGCTTGACCGGCGAGGAGAGGATGCGCATGACCTACGTCATCGCCCAGCCCTGTGTCGACGTCAGGACCGTGCGTGCGTGGACGAGTGTCCGGTGGACTGCATCTACGAGGGCGAACGCAGCCTGTACATCAACGCCGAGGTGCGTGGACTGCGGCGCCTGCGAGCCGGTGTGCCCCACGGGAGGCGATCTTCTACGAGGACGACGTCCCTCGACGAGTGGGCCGACTACACCCGCGCCAATATCGACTTCTTCGACCTCAAGGGTCTGGGGTCGCCGGGCGGCGCCCAGGCGGTCGGCCTCGCAGCCCCACGACGACCCCATGGTCGCCGCGCTGCCGCCCCAGAACGAGGATGGAAGAAGCCAACGGCTACGAGTGAGGGCCGCCTTCCTCCCCCTCCTCCTCTTCGCCGAAACCGGCGGAAAGACGCACGCGAAACCGGCGGAAAAGACATTCGATTCGATGCATCGGGTGATCGGTCGCCGCGCTTCTTCGCCCCTCGCCGTGCCCCATCACCTCTGCTACGCCCTCTTTTCCGTCTGCTACGCCTCCTCATCCTCCGCTGGCACGGAAAAGTGGGCGTAGCAGAGGTGACAAGCGTAGCAGACGAATTCCGGGTCGGCGGCGTCGACATGCGAGACGCCGTCCCATCATGCGGGACAATCGGCGGGCGGGGCGCCGGGCGGGGCCCGCGGGAATCGCCGCCACACTAAGAGACGCACCCTGGTCCCACGGTCGCGCGCGCTCCCGGAGGGTCCCCACCGCCCTCATCCGGGCTCGCCGTCGCAGGGAGCGCTAGTGCGGTGCTGGTGGGGACTCCTGGGGCGACTCAGGGCGGGGTCGTCCAAATCTGTTGCAAAGGCGTCCCTGCCGGGATCGACCGCGAGAAACGCGGAATATCAACGATTTCTCCTCCGGCGCTACCGGCGCGATCCGGGCCTTTGCAACAGATTTGGACAACCGAGCGCCCTGCGGGCCTCGGTAGGGCCGCCGCTCGCCGGATGGCGACCACGACGGGCACCCCGACGCGCGAGCACGTCACTTAACCCGCGAGAACGTCTGCTAGAGGTACGTGCTCGCGGGTTAAGTGACGTGCTCGGCGGTTAGTGACGTAGTGACGTGCTCGGCGGTTACCCGGCGATCTCGCGGCCGGGTCGGGAAGAACAGGGACGGTTGGCGGTGGTGGGAGTCGCGAAAAGGTGTGGGAACGGGCTGCGACTGGCGGCGTGGCGCATGGTGGTCTCGAGTCGTGAAAGGTGCGGAATGGGGAGGCCACCGGGCGGCGGGGAGGCCGCAGGGCCGCTAGGGAAATATGGGGCCGCTGGGCGATAGTGGGATCGCCGGGCGAGACGGGGCGCCGGGCGATATGGGGTTGCCGGAGATATGGGGACGTCGAGGGGATGGGGGAGGAGCGGCGAGGGCCGGGCGGTGGGAGGATCGGACCATGACCGCCCTCGATCCCGCCTGACCGCTCGCGCTGCCCGACTTCCCTGGGACTCCCTGCGCCCCTACCGGGCCCGCGCCGCAGCACCCCGACGGCGTCGTCGACCTCGCCGTCGGCGCCCCCTGTCGACCCGACGCCCGCTGGCCCGCGACGCCTCGCTGCCGCCTCCGACGCCCCCGGGCTACCCGGCCGCCGTCGGCACCCACACCGCGCGCCGCCATTATCGACTGGATGAGGCGGCGCCGCGGCGTGAGCGGCCTGGGCGAGGACGCCGTCATCCCCACCATCGGCTCCAGAGTCCGTCGCCCTCCTGCCCCTCCAGCTCGGGGTGCGCCCGGGCGACCTCGTCCCTCCACCCGCGCGCCGCCTACCCACCTACGACGTCGGCGCCCGCATCGCCGGCGCCACCCCGTCCCCGTCGACACCGACGCCGACCCCGCCACCTGGGAGCTGCCCGACGGCGCCCCGTCGCCCTCGTGGCTCAACAGCCCCGGCAACCCCGATGGCCACGTCCTGAGCACCTCCCAGCTCGCCCGCATCGTGGCCTGGGCGCGCGCCGTCGCGCCGTCGTCGCTCTCCGACGAGTGCTACGCCGAGCTCGCCTGGGCCGAGCCCTGGGCCGCCGACGGCGTCCCCAGCCTCCTGGACGCGCGCGAGCGCACCGGCCCCCTGACGGCGCCCCCGACCCGACCGGGCTCCTGGCCCTGCTCCCGTCCAAGCAGTCCAACCTGCCGGCTACCGGGCCGCCCTCCTCGCCGCGACCCGGCCCTCGTCGGCGCCGTCACCGAGATCCGCAAGCACTCCGGGCCTCGTGCGGCCCCGTCCAGGCCGTCATGGTGTCCGTGCTGGCCGACGACGAGCACGTCGCCGCCCAGAGGGAGACCTACCGGGCCCGCCGCGAGGCGTGCTGGCGGCCACGGCCGAGGCCGGGCTGGCAGACGGACCCCGCCTCCGCGGCCGGGCCTCTACCTGTGGCTGAGCGGCCCGGAGGACATGAGCGCCTCGACCTGGTGGGCGCCTTCGCCGAGCTCGGCATCGTCGTCGCCCCGGGGACTCTACGGCGAGGCTGGGGCGGGCCGGGTGCGCATGAGCCTGACCGGCACCGACGAGCGGGTGGCCGCCGCCTGCAGCAGGCTGCGGGCCACCGACCTGTTCCGCCGCTGAGCGACGCCGGGCCGGTGGCGGGTCCCTGATGCCGGGCCGCGCCCGCCCTTGTAGGGGCGCCGGGCCGACGCCGAGACTCCGCCGGGCCGACGCCGAGACTCCGCTGGGCCGACGCCGCCCCGACGTCGGAGCGCGCCTCACCCTGCCGGGGCGGCGCCGTTTCGCTCGCGCGCCATCTGACCGCGGCTCCCTCGCGGGCCCGTCGATCCTTCTCGATCGCGCCCCTGCCCGCCAGACGGCGCAGGATCTCGGTGACCACGGGGCAGGGCGCCCCCGTGGCGGAGGCGATGCGCCGGTTGGTCACCGGTCCGGAGGCGAGCAGGTCGATGATCGCCGCCTCGATGCCGCCGTCGGCCGGGGCGGGCACCCCTGGCCCGCAGGATCGGAGCGCACGCGGGCGCCAGGGTCCACGAACGGGCGGGCTGATCCGCCGTCAGCAGCCCGATGCCGACGAGCCAGGCCAGGACGGCCCGGCATTCGGCCCGACTGAGCTGGAGAGCGCGGCTGCCCCGCCTCGGTCAGCGCGCCCGCCCGCGTCAGGTGCCTGAGCGCCAGCAGCACGCTGAGATTGGCGGTGGCGGCGGCGCCGATGACATCCGGCAGGAGCGACAGGGGCCCGGACCAGTCCGCGGGCTGTCCATCGAGGGCCGCGAAGGCGACGCGCACATGGGACTCGTCCGCCTCCACCCCGGGGGCCTCCTGGCCGGAGCCGAGCATGGCGATCCACATCCGGTCGAAGCCGCGGGAGGTCTCTCGACCAGCCCCAGTCGGTGCAGGGCGCGCATGAGGGCGGGGTTGGGCGGCGCGGAGGACTGGTGAGCAGGCGGTCGCGGCGGACGCCGATGGGCAGGCCGCCCGGGAGTCGACGCTCAGGATGACGGGGACTGGTCGATGACGATAGGGCCGCCCGAGCGTCCAGGCGCGGTGGGCGAGGCGTTGAGAACCACCTCGTCGACGGCGCGTCCGGGGAAGTCGCGGATCTGACGCTCCTGGCCGGTGGGCAACCTCGATCCGTTCAGCTCGGCGTTGGAGTGGGAGCGGATGCGCTGGATCGCCTGGGGGATCGCCGGAACGAGCGGGTCGTTCAGGTCGTTGCGCTCGGGCTCGGCGCCCGGGGCCGGGCGCCACAGTGCTGGGCGCCCGGCTGGGCTCCCAGCGGGTGGCCGAAAGGACGACCGCGGCGCTCAGGAGCCCGCCGCCGTGGTTGCGCAGCCCCAGTCGCCGCAGGAGCTCGTCGGGGGAGACGATGACGTCGTCGGGATGCCGGGTGAATCGGCGGATCCCCTCCGCCAGGGCGATGCCGTCGAGGTCGCCGGTGCCCAGCGGCGTCGGGGCCGCCGTGCGGTCCGGGTTGGCGCAGGAGAACCTGATCGCCGCGGTCCCCGTCGCTCAGGGGGATGCAGCTGGTGCCGGTCCGCCGTGCGGCGGCGCCGTCCGTGCGGCTGTAGAGGCCAGCCTGGGGTTACTCGGATGGCGACCAGGCGGCGGCCTCGAAACTCCTCGGCGCGCGCCTCGGACCGTGAGGTTGGGGCGGGTTCGGCTGAAGATCTTGGAGGCGATGTCCTCGGGGGCGTCCGTCCCGGTGAAGGCCTCCGGTCCCCGGGCCTTGTCGCGCAGTCCCAGGACGATGAAGGACTCGCCGTCGGCGTTGGCGAAGCAGATCGCCGCGTCGAGCAGGACCTGCAGGCGATGGGCCTCGAGTTGCGCGCGGTGTGCCGCCCGCGCAGGGTCCTCCTGTCGAGGTGCGCGCTTCCTGACTCGTCCGGCGTCTGACCGGCGGCAATGGCGCTCAGCCGTTGAACGACGTCGTGCACGGAGTAATTATCAAGTTGTTGAAACAACTCGTCAACAACTCTTCGGCCGCCCGGCCGCCTGTGCACTGCGGACCGGGATCTTTCGGCGGAACGACGCCGACGCGCCGGTCGTACCGGGTTCTTCCCGGTTGTTGGACGGTTCTTCGGGAAGCGGGGACCCGCACGGCCCGGGAAGGCATGCCGACGCGAGCGGCGCGGGCAGGCGGCCCTGACCCGCCGCAGGGGTATCGTCCGTTCAGGCCCTCGTCCGGTCGCCGCCGCGCTGACGCGGATCCCCGCCGTGGTCGACGGCGGGTCCCCGCTGCCGATCGCGCCCGAGCGCGGGAGCGGGCGCGCCGACGACTCATTGACAACAGCGAGGAGGCCGCCGCAGAGCACCGCCTGAATGACCCTGACCCCGTGTTCCCTCGAGGGCTTCCTGTGGGGAGGGGGCGCTGGCGGCCAGCTCGGTGCGAGGCGCCTGGGACAGCGGGGGCAAAGGCCCGTCCGTCGCCGACGTGACCCGCGCACAAGGCCGACGTCGACCCCAGGGACTACGGGCCGGTCACGCCATCACCATGGCGGGAGGTCCGGCGGGGCTGAAGTGGACCGACTTTCAAGGCTGCTGGCAAGCGCGCGCTGCGGCAACGACCTACCACTCACCCCCTCGAGGACCTCGACCTGCATGGCGCGGAAGATGGCTTCAGGTCTGCGCGTGTCCATCCAGTGGAGCCGCTCTGTTTCACCGGCGAGGAGAGACAGCCCAACCGGGCGGGCGCGGCTTCTGCCACCGGCAACGGCGCCATGCGCGAGACGCGCGGCATCCAGGCCGATGGTGACGCTGCACCACTACGAGCAGCCGCTGGCCACTGGTCTTCAACCGCCGCGGGTGGTGGCACGACCGGGCGATGATCGACCCGTTCGTGCGCTTCTGCCGAGGTCTCGCTTCCGCCAGTACGGCGGGAAAGGTCGGTGTACTGGCTCACCTTCACCGAGATCGACTCGCTCGCCACCCCTGCACCTCGGCAGCAAGCTGAAGCCGAGCAGTCTGCGGTCGCGACGCGCATGGAGGAGGCGTGCTTTCCAGGCCCTGCACCACCAGGCTGGTCGCCGCGCCGGGCGGCCCGCGCTCCTGCACGACCTCGTGCCGACGGCGCAGATGGGCTACATGCTCACAAGACCTCTACTACCCCCTCACGGCCCTGCGACCAGCTGCTGACCCAGCGCGCGCCAACCGGGAAGACAGGATCGCCTCCATTGTCCGGGTCCTGGGCGAGTACCCGCAGTGGTCATGCGGATGTGGCGCCGGGGCCTGCGTGAGGTCACCCGAGGCCAGGCCGGGACAGCCTGGCGTCGGCGCCGTCGACTCACCGTCACTTCGCTACATGTCGCTGGTCACCACCCGCGACGAGGCGCGGATGAAGCGGCAGGTGAGCGGCAGCCTGTCCGGGGGTCAAGAACCCCCACCTGCGGGCCAACAGTGGGGCACAGCAGATCGACGAGGGCTGCGCCTGGCGCTCATCGCCATGTACGACAGTACGCCTGCCTGTTCGTCCGTCAAGGAACATCGGCTACGAGTCCATGGAGGAGGGGCCCATCGCCGTGACGGTGCGTCAGTACTTCGCATCACATCACGCCGGGGTCGGCGGGCGATCTCGACGGCGTCGAGGTCACATGGGTACGCCTGCCTGGGGCTGCGTCGACCTGGTGTCGATGGCGACGTGCCAGATGTCCAGGCGCAGCGGCTTCAGCCACGTCGAGCGCGCGGTGACGGGCAACGCTTTCTGAGCGCGCCACAGGAAGAGATCCTTCGACTGGTACCGGCGGGTCATCGCCACCAACATCGACTAGAGGCGTGACCTTTGCGGAATGAAAAGGAGACGAAGTCATGTCCATGAGCGCCGAATGGGCGCGCGAATCTACTCCCGCTCATCCAGGCAGGTCATGCTGTTTCACCCGACGTCGCGAGATCGTTCGCGCAAAGTGATTACCGTCCTCATGTCCGCCGAGGAGTACGCGGCCTGGCGCGGGAACCGCCACCTGTTCGCTCCCATAACGCCGCAGGCTCTCGACGCTTACGAGCGGGCGCGCGGGCCAACCGAGTGCGCTGGCTCGATCAGGGGACTGAGTGCAGGGGCCTCGCCGCCGTGTCGGGCGGTGCGTCCCAGGCGGTGGCGGTGGAAAGGGCCCAGGCGGCGGGCGCCGCCCCACCGCAGGCGGCGAGGCCCGACGTCGACCTGAGCACCATGACCGACGCAGGCACCGGCGCCCCAGTCCCCGTCCGACGGCGACGGCCGAGGCGCTCACGATGAGCACCGCGCCGACTCTTCCTGTACAAAGGCTCCGACAGCTCAGGATCGCCAAGGCTCTGGGGACACCAGCCTGGTCACCATCGACTGGCTTCACCAACACCGCCTCGTCCCCGGACATCACCTACATCGACAGCGGGGCCGGGATCACTGCGCTACCGCGGCTACCCATCGACGAGCTGGCCAGGTCACCCGCGCTTCTGGGTCGCCTACCTGCTCATCAACGGCGAGCTGCCCGACGCCGCCACCTTCGAGCACTTCGAGCGGCATCGCCCGCCACCGCGCACACGAGGACTTCCGCTCCTTCTTCCTCCTTCCCTCATCAGGCCGCCCCGCAGCCATCCTCCCAGGCAGGCATCTCGCCCCACAGCCTCGGACACCCTGTACCCGGCCCCCTAGGCGCAGGCTCGCCCACAGTCCTGCTGCTGGCTTGGTGCCACCATGGGGTGTCCTACTGTCGCTTCGGCGCCATCGGCCTGCCGCTGCTCACCTGACCCCAAGCGCAGCTACGTCGTGACTTCCTCCACATGACCTGACTTCCTACCAGTCCTACAGATCGACCAGCCGTGGTGCGGGCCTGGACATGCTCCTCATCACCGCCGACCACGAGCAATTTCGCTCCACCTCCACCGTGCGCCTGGTGGGCTCGGCCGACGCCAATATGCGCCTCCCGTCGCCGCGCGCATCGGCTTCCTGTCGGGCGCTGCGCGGGGCCAATGGGGGCGGTGCTGCACTGCTCGACGCGATCCAGACCGGGGGGCATGACGACGGCGGGTTCTGCAGGGTCAGAACAAGGAGGGCGGGGTGCGCCTCATGGGCTTCGGGCACCACGTCTACAGAACACTACGACCCGCGCGCCGCCTGGTCAGGCCGCGCACAACGACCCTGTCCGTCTGGAGGCGGCGCCGAGAACGACCACCAAGCTCGAGATCGCCATGTGGGCTGGAGGAGATGTGGGCGACGGTACTTCAAATGTCGCGCGCAGCCTCTGCGAACGTCGACTACGCAGGCCTGATCTGCAGGCCGCAGAGTTCCCACCAAGATGTTCACGCCGCTGTTCGCCTGGGCGCCTGCCAGCTGGATCGCGGTACCGGAGATGATCGCCGACCGGCCAGCGCATATTCGCCCGGCAGGTCTACGCGGCGATCGAGAAGCACCATCGCCGTAATACCGCCGCAGGCACTTGCCGCCACCGATACCCCAGCATCCCGCGCAACGAGCCCAGCAGACCCGTCACCGGGTGCAAAGCGCGACCGCGCCCGGCTTTCCTTCTTTCGGTCTCAGGACTTGATTCCCCGGCACCGCTCGCCTCGATCCCGGAGTTCTGATTGCCAGCGTTGTTCTGCGTTTTTCTGCGTCGTTCGCCTCAGTTCTGAGGTCGATTTTCACCAGCGCCGTTCGCATCGGTTCGGGGTTGATTCACCGACGCCGCTCGTTCGATTCGTGCGGGTGCCGACGACCTCCGATGCGCATGCGCGCACCAGGTGCTGCAGGGCGGGTGGCGGATTCCCAATGGGTTATCCAGTCGGCGCGTGTAGAGATGGTTCCTCAGAATGAGCCCTAGACGTTCCAGAATAATCTTCCCGGCGTGCCGCAGGATGTCGACGGCGGTCTCATCGGGTCACCAGAATGATCGAGAACAAATGCTTTCGTCGGTCCGGGTGCGGGGCGGCCTCAGCGAACTCAGTCGGGTGCGGGAGGCCCTCGGCAGGTCCCGGTCGAGGTCCGGACCGGCTGGTGCTGGAGGTGCTGCACTGTGTCTGATATGGAGCCGGTATAGTGAACAGGGTGTCATGTTGCACACGTTTGCGGTAAGGGCGCTCGAGCACCGGCTTTTCCGCATGACCCTGCTGACGTTGAGTTGGCGCGCGGAGGGGCTCTGAGAGGCCGTCGGTGGCAGCAGCGTGATTCCTGCCACTATGTGCTAGCCTGGGCCCGGTGCTGGCCGGTCCGGAGGGGAATTGCTCGAGCGTGGCGCTCCGGGCCCTCAGTGGCGTCGCTACCGCCGCTCCCGGGGCAGTCAGGGGCACCACGCACCTGTGGGTGCTTGAGACACCTCCCAGGGTTGTCACCAGGCAGGTCGGATACCGCGTTCCGGTCGGGGAGCACCACACACCTGTATGGGCGTTGGGACGTGGGAGGTCCCATCCGCGCGGGTCGGTCGCGCTCGCAGTCAGGGCTTTCCCACGCACCTGTGGGTGCATTGAGACTATGATGGCTCTCCTCATCCAGCCAGGTCAGAGCGCCACGCACCCTGTAGGTGCATTGAGACTAAATCCCGACAAATAACCTCCTCCTCCCCGGCCGTCCAGGAGCACACACCTGCCAGGGTGCATGGGGTGCTAATGCCAATTGGGGCTGCTGGTCTGTCGAGGCGGGGCGCCAAGGAGGCGTCGCGCCTGTTGGTGCCATTGATACGGCACCGGTGACCAGGGAGGCCCTCATATGACGCGCACGCAGATATGGATCATGGGCACCACGGCCATCGTCACCCGGCGTCCGAGCGGCGATCTGGCTGACCCGCGTCCCGCCGCTGCCCGCATCGTCCTGGGCGCCTGGCGGTCCTCAACGCGTGGAATTCGTCGCCGCCGTCGTCTGACGATCGTCGCGACCGGCGGCGCCGGTCGAAGCGCCGCGAACAGTCGCCAGGCGTCGAAGCCTCTCCTGCCGATGGCGCGCCGGGTCTTTCGCGCCCCGGCGAGGCGCTCAGATCACGCTCGCGGTGGGCGCGCCACTCTTGGGTTGCAAAGCTCCCTCGCAGGCGAGAAGCCGCCTCGACGACCCTCTGCCCTACGCCGACAGGCCCGGTGCGCCACGGCCCACCGGCCGCCTGGCTCCGCCCGCGCGCAGGCGGCGCGTGCCTGCGACCAGCGGCGCGGCATGACCGCCGCCATGCTCGACCACGCCCATCTGCCCGGATCCGGCGTCGTCGAGACTCCTCACGAGCTCAGGCGCACCGCCGCGGAGATCGTCGCCGCCGCCCGCCTCCTACACCGCCATCGACGACGCGACGCCACGGGCACGGCCAGCGTACGTCGTCGAGGATCGCGGCGTCGTCCGCCGAGGCCGCCGACACCCCGGGGCTGGAGCGACGCGTGCGCCGACGTCGTCGTCGGCGAGGCCATACTCACCATGCGGGGGCAAGTCCAGGCGGCGATCGTCGCCGAGGCCCGCCCGCGTGCTGCGGCCCGGCGGGCGCTACGCGATCCACGAGCTGGCCCCGACGACATCGACGAGTACTACACGCAGCTGCGCCGCGACTCGCCGCGCCATTCACGTCAACGCCCGTCGACCGCCGCCGCGTGGCATCAGGCTGCTCGAGACATCGGGCTGGTCGTCAGACTGGTGGACACCGCTAGCTGCTCAAGATGAGCACGCAACCTGCGACCAGAGCGAGGGGCGGGCGCGCCGCGGGGATCATGTGGAGACGTCATGCGGGAGCACAGGCGCTGCGCGCCGCGTTATGGAGATGCGCGCCTTCACGCTACGAGAAGGACATGGTGGGCATCGCTGGTCGCAGCCCGAGGCCGGGGCGGGACTGCCCGAGGCCGGGGCCGGGTCGCCGCCCGAGGCCTGACCACGCGCGCAGAGGCGTCTGCTACGCCCCTTTCTCTGCTGCGCTCCTGCCCTTCGCGAGAAAAAGAAGCGCGGAGAGGGTGAAGGCGTAGCGAACACGAAAAACGCACTGACGCGTAGACACGCACCGGCCTGCGGTGGCAGGAGGCGGAACGGAGGATCGAGCGCGCCCGCCGCTCGTGCGCGCCGGCTCCCGGTCGTCGCGGGTCTGCCCGCGCAGGCGACGTTTCGGCACCTCTGGTTGAGCCGCGCGATCGCCTCGATCAGGATCCCGCCGGGCACGCGGGCACGACTCGCCGTACACCGAGCGGCGAAGAACTCGTCCAGGGCCCGCGTCATCGCGGGCCGCCGCCCCCGCTCGTGGCGCCCGGCGGCGCAGGCGACAGGTGCCTCAGCTTCGCCCGCGAACAGCGCCGCCGCCCCGTTCAGGCGAGCGCCACGCAGGCCCGCAGCCGATGCAGGCGGCGGTCCAGCGCCCGCTCGGCCTGCAGGTGCCCTGGGCGACGTCGTCGGCGTCCGGGGCGGTCCCCACCGCCACGTCCACGGTCGGCGCGGATGGGACCGTCAGGGCCGTGCGGTCCCACCGCCAGGTCCCGGATGACACGGGAGGGCCGACGACCTCCGGCTCCAGCCGGAAGCGCGTCACGGGAAAGGCCGCGGGTGCTGGCGGCAGGCCGTCGTCAGCGGCCCGTACGGCGGCCCATTGACCAGGAAGCCTGCAGGCCCGCACGGCGGTCCGAGCTCGAAGACCACCGGCTCGCCGCCGGACTCGATGATCTGGTCGTTGAGGCGGTCGACAGCACGAACGAACTCATCTGCGGCTCGGCATCCTCCACCACGTGGCCTCGAAGAAGCCCCGCGCCGCATCCCGCACCCGCAGATCTCAGCTCGACCCTCATCGGTAGTCCCACTGCATCGGCACCATCGAGAACCCCAGCGGCTCGGACCGGCGTGTGCGCGCCGTCGGGCTCTGCCTCTGAGCCGCACACGGAGCGCCAGAGCGCGTCGTTCCTCTTGGCCTCGCCGGACGGCGTGGCTACTCCTCGCGGAAGTGGGCGCGGCGGACTCGCGCCGGTCAGGGCGTCGAGGACCATGACCTCCGCCAGCTCAGGAAGTCGGCGACCCGCGGCGCCTTCTCCAGCTCCTGGGTTGAGGCGCTCGACCGCCGACCACTGCCAGTCGAGCCCGAACTCCTCGCGCAGCGCGCACCTCCTCAGGGCGCGCCTCGGCCCAGCCTCGGGCGGCTCACCCGCAGCGGCGTAGGGGATCTCGCGCCCAGGCGGCGGTGGAACCACACGGGGCGGCGGGTCCGCCCGGCCGCCAGCCTCGATGCCGCTCGCGGGTGTCGGACGGCCGCCAGCGCCTGCGGGCGTCGGGGCTCCAGGGGCCTGCTCCCAGGTCCAGCCAGGCAGTTCGGCACTCCGCCCTTCGAACCAGCCGTCGCGCTGGCGCTCGGCAGGAGTTCGCCCCCGGCGGTTGGCGCCGTGGTAGTTGTTGAGGCCTCCCGCCCACGAACAGCCCCGGGATGGTGGACATCTGGTCGAAGTCAGCCCACGGTCGCCCGCATGGTGACGTGACGCCGATGCGCATGAGGCACCTCGTGGGGAGTCCTCGCCCGTGGCGTCAGGTACATCTCGAACAGGTTGCCGTGGCGCGAGGCGATGGTGGGCTGGCCGCTCCAGGGCGTCGCGGAAGTCGAGGTAGACGGGTTAGTGCAGCGGCCCGACGCCGCGGCGGATTCGATCTGCTCGCGGGCGTTGCGCGAGGCGACGTCGCGCGGGTGTAGATTGCCGAAGGCCGGTGCCACGCTCCAGGTAGTAGTCGCGCTCGTCCTCGGGGATGTCGTTGGGCGGGCGGAGTCGTCAGGGCGCACGGGCACCCAGATGCGCCCAGCTCGTTGCGCAGGGGACTCGCTCATGAGGCGTGGTCTTGGACTGCCAGTGGGGCTCACCGGCGGGGCCGTGGGGTGAACTGGACCATGCAGGCGGAGGCGAAGGCCGCCCGCGCCGGTGGGCCCCGCCGGGTGGCGGTGGCGCGTTGGAGGCCATGGCCGGGGTCGAGTAGTGGTAGACGCTGCCGTAGCCGCCGGTGTGCTACGACGGCGTGGGCGGTTATGGGCGCTAATCTCGCCGGTGAGCGGGTCCGGGCGACGATGCCTGGGCGCGCAGGTCGGCACAGCGAGTCGAGCATCTCGGTGCGGGTGTGCGTGGACGCTGCCGGCGGCGATCTGCTCCTGGAGGGCCTGGGCGCAGGCGATCTCCAGCTGGCCGGTCTGCCCCGCGTGTGTAGGGTGCGCGAGACCTGCACCCCGCCGAAGGAGCGGGTGGCGAGCTGGCCGCCGTACTTTCGCGGGCGAAGGGCGCGATAGCCTCATGTGAGTCGATGACCCGCCCGGACTCAGGCGGGCGCACGACGTCGGCCTCCGCTGATAGTCCCCGCCCTTGACGGTGTCAGCCGACGAACTCTGGCCAGGAGTCGCCGTGATGACCTGCGGGCCCAGGCGGCGTTGATGCCCCCTGCGCGGCCACCGAGTGGGCGCGGCGCGGGCGTCGTGCGACTGGAAACACTCCACCCGGTAGCCCAGGCGCCCCAGGGTCGCGTGCCCCGGAGCCCGCCAGGCCCGCGCCCGACGATGACCGTCAGCTTTGCGGCGGTTGGCGGGTTGACCAGGCGGTACTCGTCGCGCCGGGCGCCCCAGGCCTGCTCGGGCGGGCAGTCGGGCGAGTGCGCGTCCAGGTCGGGTCCGACGTCGTACGGGCCGCCGACGGCGGGCGGCGCGCTCGCGCTCATCCGATCACCCCGTGCAGATGAGTACGGGCAGCGGGCCGTTGACGACGGCGATGGCCGGGAGCCACGCGCGATGGCCAGGGGCGCGCACGCTGCGCAGCCTCGGGCCAGTGCTGCCCAGGTCGATGACCACGTTCCGCAGGCCCTGCGCCGGGTGGAGGGGCAGCGCCAGCATGATCAGGCTGAGCAAGACCGCCATGCCGGGGCGCGACAGGCTCGCCAGGAGGTTGTGGTAGGCGCTGACCTGCGGCTCGCCGTTCGACGTCGTGGGCGCGACGGACTCTCAGGGGGCGACGAGGGCGGCCGATGGTCAGGTCCAGGAGGTGGACCAGGACGAAGACGCCGATGAGGGGCGCCGGTGAGGATCATGGAGCGGGCGCCGATGGTGCGGGCGGGCAGGGAGCGGCGCCGGAAGGCCCGCGCGCGCCCTTCCGCGCCGCCACGGCATGATCCCCGCGGACACGTGCAGCACGATGCACGCGCTCAGCGCCAGGCGCATGATCCACAGGGAGGCCCTCGTGCGGCAGGGGAGCGGGTGGGCGACTTCCGCAGCCAGGCGGCGTAGCCGTTGAAGGCCTCCAGGGCCCATGCGAGAACCTTGAGGTTGCCGATCGCGTGGACCACGACGAACATGGCCACGATCGTGCCCGTGACCGCCATGGTCGCCTTGAGGACGCGGTAGGAGGCCCACGACGGTGCGGCGCCTCGCGCCGCAGGGGCAGCGCGTCCCCGACGGGGCGGCGAATCCCCGGCGGGGCGGGTGGTCTCGGGGCCCGGGGCGGTGGACGTCGTCGTCATCGGGCCTCCTCTCAACGGTGAAGAACGGCCCGTCACCATGGTAACGAACATCACGATGACGACACAGGGTGTGAACGTTTTTGTTTCACGTGTGTGAGCCCGGTCGTCTCACATTCCGCCTCCGTGGAACGCGGCGTACCCGCTCGGCACCACCTGGGCGGCTGACGACATCCGCTCCTCGCCCGTGGAACGCGGTGGTGTTCCTGATCTTCGCGATCTGCGTGCTGAACGCCAGCCCTCGCCCGTGGAACGCGGTCTAGGGGCAGACCCGACGCCGCCAGCGGGCCCGCCCGGGACGGGAAATGGCGCCCTGGGAGGATCGTTCCGCCCGCACCCCACCGCAGTGGCGTCGCAGCCGCAGAATCACGCGAAATCATCGGGCGCATCAGGTGCCGAGGTCAACGATCCTCCCGGAGCGCCAGAATCCAGGATCCGGCGGGGCCGCCGACCGGTCCCGACGCGTCGCGAGAAACGGCCCTGGCGGCCGCCTCCGTCCGACCCTGGAGCGCGCAGCCCTCTGCCAAGCGGGGCGGCGGTTCGAAAGGAGTTCGAAGAGGATGATGGTGTAGGAGGTGGCGCGATGGCGGTCCACATGAGGATGCCGAGCACGAAGTCTATGATCATGCGCGCTGTTGTAGGCGTTGGTGACGACGCGAGGCTCCGCGGTGCTGTTGGCGGTGAGCATGGGGAGCAGCCTGAACGGTCCGGGAGGAGGCTGACCCAGAATGTGGGTCGTGGTGGCAGCATGGGGGCGATGTCGGCGTCGTTCAGGGCTTGCCGTCGGGGCCCGTGACCTGCGTCGCGCGCCAGGATCGTCGGTCGGCGGCGACGGCGCTGCTTGACGTCGGTGCGGTCCACGTGCCCGGCGCACCACTGCCGAAGGACGCGCAGAAGACCGGCACCGCCAGTGCGATCAGAAGCACTGCCGACGGAATGGAGAACACCGGCATGTCTAAACCGCGACCATAAAAACCGAACATAACACCGAACTCGGTTCCTGCCACCGTAAACGCTCCCAGTGCGACCGTCAGGATGCGATAATATGACCTTCCTAGCGAAGATCGCGAGCGCGAGCAGGGCGATGCCGCAGACGAGGTTTGCTGCTCTGATTGCAACCGCAATCCACGACCGAGACGGTGTAAATATGAATATAATATAGTGATAGTATGTGTAGCCGTAGTCGCCAACCCACATTATGAGCAACTTCGTACCCATCGACCATGTCGCCGCCATTGCGAGGGCGCTCGCCGCGACGGCACTGCGGGGCGTGCGCGTGCGATGGGGAAGCCGCCCCCACAGGCGCATGCAGGCGGCTATTGAGCGTGATTATTATCGCGACTACGTGAAGTATATTCGCGATGATGTTGCTGCGCCAGAAATGGTAAAAATAAAGTTGAAATGAAGGCGGGGGCGAGGGCGGTAGCCGCGACGAATGCGCTCGGCGCCGCCTTCCTGCAGGTCTGGACAATGCCGACGATGGTGAGTGCGAGCGGACTGAGCAGGAAGAATGTGCTCACATCAATGAAAATCCACCACTCTTCAGCATTATCCTCACCTTATCGAGTCCCGGTACGTCCAGATACCGCAGTACGAGCGCCGCGGCCCCATAATGGCCGCGAGTACTCCGGAGAACGAGGACCGTCCACCACTGGCCGCGGGACCACTGCGGCGCATCGCTCAGCGGTGCCGCCGCCTGAAGGGTGCGGGGACTTGCCGTGACGGCGGGCGGCGGGTACGGGTGCCGCCGGTGGCGCGGGCACCGGGGCGGTGGGGAATGGGCCGGGCGGGGCCCGCGCTGCGGGAGCCGGTCCGATGATGCGGGGACGACCGGGATTGAACCGGTGGAGGCGGAACTGACGGGGACCGGCCCGGTGGGGAAAG